>TARA_B110000211_G_scaffold234707_1_pt1 | contig 26750 bp, 27 predicted proteins | sample TARA_B110000211 | Tara Oceans TARA_B110000211 (sample SAMEA4397516) | marine metagenome | biome: Polar Biome; feature: [DCM] deep chlorophyll maximum layer (ENVO:01000326); material: water (ENVO:00002006), including particulate matter (ENVO:01000060) such as... | depth 30 m
AATCACTGACTTCGATCGAAGGATTATGAGATTTTTAGAGACAGGTATAAGTGCGATAATAAGTTAATATATTGGCATAAGTTATGTCAATATATTAGAAGCAATAATTTATGTCAATATATTAATAAAAATTTATAACCTTTCTATAATTGTAGCGTTTGCTGTTCCACCGCCTTCACATATAGCTTGGAGTGCGTATTTGCCTTTTCTTCTTTCAAGCTCATGAAGCATTGTGGTCATTAATTTAGCTCCAGTTGCGCCCAGCGGATGTCCAAGAGCCATAGCGCCACCGTTAACATTAAGCCTAGTCATATCAGCGTTGAGTTCAGAAGCCCAAGCTAATGGCACTGGAGCAAATGCTTCATTCACTTCATAAAGATCCATATCATCAATAGTTAAGTTTGCGCGAGCTAATACTTTATGTGATGCAGGTATTGGTCCTGTTAACATGAAAACAGGGTCATCGCCGACTACGGATAATGCTGTAATTTTTGCTCTGGGATCAGACTTAATTTTTTTAAGACCTTCGTCATTGCAAATCATTATTGCTGCTGCACCATCAGTGATCTGACTGGCGTTCCCAGCAGTTATTACACCACCTTCAACAACTGTTCTAAGACCAGCAAGAGCTTCAAGGGAGGCATCAAATCTAATACCTTCATCTGCAAGAACCATGTCAGTGTCGTTATGTTCATTTTTACCTGATAGAGGTAATATTTCTAAATCAAAATATTTCATTTCGGTAGCGTGTTTGGCTTTCTGATGACTTTCTAAAGCAAACGAGTCTAGTGCTTCTCTGGACAGCTTCCATTTGTCAGCAACTAATTCAGCACCTGTGAATTGAGAGAAAAATACACCCGGATATCTTGCAGCAATACCATCTGCATTGAAAGGAAAACCATGACCAGCATCAAAGCCATCTTTTACACTTGCCCCAATTGGTACCATTGACATAGCTTCTACCCCACCAGCTATTACTATATCTTGTGTGCCTGACATAACAGCTTGAGCTGCAAAGTGAATTGCTTGCTGAGAAGAACCACACTGTCTATCAATTGTAGTGCCTGGAACAGATTCTGGGAGACTTGATGCAAGAACAGCATTTCTTGCAAGATTGCCTGACTGTGCTCCTACCTGGTCAACACAACCAAAAATAACATCATCAATATCTTTTGGATCTATACCTGTTTGAAGAACTAATTCATCTAAAACTTTAGCTCCTAAATCTGCTGGATGCCAGCCACTCAACTTTCCATTCTTTTTGCCGCCAGCTGTTCTAACTGCGCTTACGATATATGCATTATTTGAAATCATGTAACAAAAATCCCCACTTTAATTTAGTCATAATGCTAATCTAAAGTGGGGATAAATGCCAATGTTTAATATTTATTTCTTGATAGGTTTTGTGCTTGAAACAATATATTCAGCTCTAATATCTTTAAGCAAGGTATCTCTTATTGCTGTATTTTCTTTTAAGAATGTACTTGCATTAACTTTTCCTTGGCCTATTTTTTCTCCATTATGGCTATACCAAGATCCAGCTTTTTCTATAACACCTAATTTTTGACCGAAGTCTAAAATTTCACCCTCTGAATTAATCCCTAGACCATACATAATTTGGAATTCTGCCTGTCTAAATGGAGGTGAAACCTTATTCTTAACTACTTTTACTCTTGTTTCATTTCCTATAACCTCATCACCCTCTTTGACAGCACCAATCCTTCTGATATCTAGTCTTACTGAGGAATAAAATTTAAGAGCATTTCCACCAGTAGTTGTCTCAGGACTTCCAAACATAACTCCTATTTTCATACGAATCTGGTTTATAAAAATTACAGTTGCTCCAGAGCGCTGGATATTTCCAGTTATCTTTCTTAAAGCCTGTGACATTAATCTTGCTTGAAGTCCAACGTGATGATCTCCCATCTCGCCTTCAATTTCTGCTCTTGGAACAAGTGCTGCTACAGAATCGATTACCACTAAATCAACAGCATTTGATTTAACTAACATATCTGCTACTTCTAATGCTTGTTCGCCGGTATCTGGCTGTGAAAGAAGTAAATCATCCACGTTAACGCCTAGTTTAGCTGCGTATTGAGGATCAAGAGCATGCTCAGCATCTATAAAAGCAGCTGTGCCTCCTTTTTTTTGGCATTCAGCAATTATTTGTAATGTTAGAGTTGTTTTTCCTGATGATTCGGGTCCGTATATTTCTGTTACCCTTCCTTGTGGAATTCCTCCTATACCCAGAGCTATGTCTAGCCCTACTGATCCAGTAGAAATAGATGGTATATCAAGTATTTCTTTATCCCCCATTCTCATCACTGTACCTTTACCAAACTGTTTTTCAATCTGACTTAGGGTTTCTTTTAGATCTGTTTTTTTGTCTGTAGCCATGTTTACTCCTTACTGTATGTTTGTACAGTATAATAGAAATACTTTATAAATCAAATACTATTCTACAATTTTATTTTTTTGTACGTTAAAATCAATTTTTCTTTGAAAAGTTAATTATGACATTTGTTGTTACAGAGACCTGCATTAAATGCAAACTCACTGATTGTGTTGAAGTTTGTCCTGTGGATTGCTTTTATGAAGGTCCTGAATTTTTAGTAATACATCCAGATGAATGTATTGATTGTGGTCTATGCGTTCCTGAATGTCCGATAGATGCTATTTTTTCTGATGATGAATTACCTGAGGGTCAGATTGATTTTATAGAAATAAATGCAAAACTTGCAGAAGTTTATGAAAACATTACGGAGGCTAAAGAGCCGCTTCCTGAGTCTGATAAATATAAAAATATTAAAGATAAAAAATTATTTTTAGATCTTAGCAATATTTAACTTAGTTAAAATTTAAGTCTGATATTTTGATTGGGGCGCCTAACTTTCTTACTTGAAACTTTAATTTAGGCTGATTGGTTTCAGATGATCCTAAAGATGCTATTAATTCACCCTTTTTAACCTTCATACCTTTTTTTACATAAAGCTCATCACAATGAGCATAGAGACTTAGATATTCATTTCCATGATCGATCATGATGAAATTTCCATAGCCTGGAAGAACTGCTCCAGATAAAACAACTTCACCATCTAAAATGGCAAAAATAGGATCGCCTATCTTCCCATTAAAAATTAGCCAAAAATTACCTTCATAAGATTTTCTAATTGAGGATTTTGTAGGAAGTTTCCATGAAGGTAAAATATTTTGATCTAACTTTATAGACTCTAAATTATTAAGCAATAATTTTTGACCTGGGTAAATTAGATAAGGTTTTTTAAGATTATTTCTAATAGCTAATTTATTTGGGCTCACATTATTTTTTAGTGCTATTGACCACAAAGTTTCATTTTCTTTAACAGTATATTGAGAAGATGAGATAACTTCCTGATACAAGGAATCGATTGATTGCTCTAATGACGAGCATGATGTGAGAAGGATACTAACCAATACAAAAGAAGGTAGTCTATTCATTAGACGATTAAAATAATTCCAGTCCCTACTATGAGTCCGCTGAAGAATATAATTAAAGAGTCTCTATATTTTTCTATAAAATACGAGATTAGTTTAGGCATTATAAATAAAGCAATTAATGCTCCAATAGCAAATGGAGCCAAAATGGTTAGGTTCAATAAAGAAATTGCTTCTATAACCGTAGTATAAAATCCAAAAACTAATAGTATTGCGCTCCCTGATATACCTGGTATAAGAAAGAATGAAAAAGATATAAAGCCAGCAATAGCTAGGCTAAGGTTATTAATTGGAATAGTGCCATTTGATAAATTTGATAGAAGAAAGCTTCCAATAAGCCCTAAAAAAAAGAATATCCATATATTTAAATTAGATTTAATGAGACCCATCTGCAGAACATAGCCGCCAATAATCATTATTAAACCAAGGATGATATTAAAAATATTAGCAAACTCACTCTGAAGAAATAAAATAAGATTAGAAAAAGCGAGTACGCTTATAATCATTGCAATAACAAATGGTATTACTAAATTAAATGCGAAGGTTTTATTTAAATGTTCTAAATTTAGAGTAATGTTCTTTATTCTTAGCTCACTAAGAATTTTTATCAATTTTTCATATATTCCAAAAAATATTGCTACAGTGGATCCAGATATTCCAGGTAAAAGTTCTGCAAATCCAACGCAGAATCCAGCTAAAATGAATCTCAATCTTTCACTCATTAATCTTTCCCATCCATAGATTTTCCTGGAAGCATAGGAACAAATGCAACCTCATCATGATACTCTTCCTCAAAACTATCTTTTGTCTTTGTAACTACTAACAATTTTTGTTCTTTAGAATTTCCAATAGGCATAACAATCTTTGTATTTTCTATCGAACATTCAAGTAACTCCTTTGGAAAAGCTCTTGGCGCAGCAGCACAAATAATGCCTTCATATTTATTATTAGCATCCCAGTCTTGATAACCGTCACCATGCTTGACGATAACATTGTAAATTTTTAACTCACCAAGATTTTCTCTTGATTTGATGACTAATGGCTTAATTCTTTCAATTGCATGGACTTCTTCAGAAAAATAAGACAATACAGCTGATTGATAGCCACATCCGGAACCTAATTCTAAAATATTTTTAAAAACATGCCCTCTTCCACCTGTATGAGAAATTAAAAGCTCTGTCATTTTTGCAACTATATAAGGTTGAGAAATTGTTTGTTGATATCCGATTGTAAGAGATCTATTTTCATAAGCTCTTGATCTTAAGGCTTCATCAATAAAAATATGTCTTGGGATCTGCGCCATTGCATCAAGCACTCTAAAATCTTTAATCCCCATCTCTAGGAGATTTTCTATCATCTCTTCTCTAACGCGTCTAAAGGTAAAGCCTGAACTACTCATTCACAAAGAATCTTTACAAGATGATTCTTTTCTTCATCTGTCTTGGTGAGATTGTAATCAAGTATTGATAAAGATATGTAACCTGATTGGACTGCCTCAACATCAGAAAGATATGATTCTTTAATAGCTTCGCCTTGGAGATTGTATCTATAAGTTTTGCTATTATGAGATGAAGAAATCTCAACAGGTGCAGCTGGAATTCCTCTTCGAGATAATCGCGTAAACTTCGTTCCTTTTACATCCTTTTCTAATAAATCAGGAAAATTAATATTGAGTATTTTATTTTCAAAGCTCAAAGGATTTTTAAAAATTTTATTTACTATATCAGCTGATTTTGTTGCAATATATTCTGGGTCTTTTGCATTATAAGATGCGACAGAAATAGCTACTGGAGGGAATTTTAAACTTCTACCTCCAACAGCAGCTCCTACAGTTCCAGAATACAAAACATCATTGCCAAGATTTGCGCCATGATTGATTCCTGAAACAACAATATCAGGTTCAAAACCTAAGACACTTAGAAGGCCAAAGTACGTGCAATCAGCAGGAGTTCCATCTACTGCATATGTATAGTCATTAATTTTTGTAATTTCTGTGTCTTTTAAAAAAGATATTGCTGCACTCATTCCGCTGCAATTATTTGCAGGTGCAACTATCCAAACTTCATGATCTTTAGATAAAGCCTTGTATAAATTTTGAATATTTACTGCATCGTATCCATCGTCATTAGTTAATAATATTTTCATTTTTTACCTATAAGATTTACTGAAGCCTGAACAGCTATTGCTTTATTTTCTCCAATAATACCAATCTTTTCAGAAGTTGTGGCTTTTAGTCCAATGTTTGATGGATCTATTTTTAATATGCTAGAAAGTGAATTGAGAATCATATCTCTATGCGGAGATATCTTTGGTGTTTCACAGATTATGGTTGTATCAATATTAAAGATTTCTAAATCTAATTTAGCGATTTCTTTTAAACAAAAGTTAATAATTTCTATACTGTCTAAATTTTTATTATCTTCATTGGTATCTGCAAAAAATAATCCTATATCTCCAAGAGCGCTAGCACCTAGAATTGCATCAGCAATTGAATGCAAAAGAACATCTCCATCCGAATGAGCATTAATTGAATAATCGCATTCTATAAAGCAGCCGCCTAAAATAATTCCTTTTCCAGGCTTATAGGTATGAAGGTCATACCCTATTCCAGTTCTCGTATTAAATTTTTGCAATAAATATAAATCTTCAGCATACGTAATTTTTATATTTGAAGATTTACCTTTAACTTTAGATAGAGAATAATTCATTTTCTCCATTACAAAAGATTCATCTGGAATATTTATACCTTGATCAATAAATATTTTTAGAGCGTTGAAGAGTTTTTGACTATTGCATATCTGGGGTGTCTGGACCAGATAGTAATTATCTTTGTTCATGGTAGCATCTGATGCTCTTGATACTTGTTTAATGGAATCTCTAACAGGAGTATAAAAAAATGAACAGTCTGAATTATTATTAACAATATTTTCAATGATCTGCTTTATATCATCAACCTCAATATTAGGCCTTGCTACATCGTGAGTTAAAACATAATCATAATTATTTAATTCTATGCTACTAAGAGCATTCATGACTGATTCAGCTCTTGTTAATCCGCCTTGAATTAATTCAATTTTAGGGTCATTAAAAAAATCTTGTTCTTTAATAAAATTATCATCTTTGTTGATGGTAATAATAATTTTAGAAATTAATTCAGAAGAAAGAAATGTTGAGATGGTCTGCTCAATAATAGTTCTTCCATTTAGTTTTGAGTATTGCTTAGGGATTAATGAATTAAATCTTTCACCTGTTCCAGCAGCTGGAATAATAGCTAAAATATTATTTTTCATCTTGTGGCTGAATTTCCTTGTCTTCAAATTTGATAAATTGTTCTTCTGGCATAGTAAGATTTAATTTTTCTCTAGCATAATTCTCTATATGCTCATTATTATCTTGTGCATTGATGATTTCAAATCTTAATTCTTCATTACTATTTCTTAATACGTTATTTCTAGTTGATAAATCTTCGTTCTCATCAATCAAACTTTTTCTTTCCTTATAGCCATTAGGGCTTATAAAAAGATTAAATATGAGTATAAGAATTATTATTAATAAAAAAATAAATAGGGAAAGAGGTAATTTCCTCATTAGCCAATAGTTAGATCTATACATTCGTCTTCTATCCATAAAAGACGGTTATATTTTGCTACTCTATCTGATCTACATGGAGCTCCTGTTTTTATTTGTCCAACTCCAAGACCAACAGCAAGATCAGAAATTGTTGTATCTTCTGTCTCGCCAGATCTATGAGAAATTATAGATTTATAGTTATTTAAATTTGCTAGGTTAATGGTCTGAATAGTTTCTGTTATTGAGCCTATCTGATTAAATTTAATTAAAATTGCATTGGCTAAACCTTGATCAATACCCTCTTGAAAAATTTTCTTATTAGTGACAAACAAGTCATCACCTACTAATTGGCATTTGGTTCCAATTTTTTCAGTTAAGATTTTCCATCCAATAAAATCATTCTCATCCATACCATCTTCTATTGAAAGGATTGGATAATTTTGAACTAAGTTTTCAAGGTAATTAGCAAAAGATTGCGAGTCTAAACTTCTACCTTCTCCCGATAATTGATATTTACCATCTCTATAAAATTCAGATGCAGCGCAATCAAGTGCAATAAAAATGTCTTTACCAGCTTCAAGATTAGACTTTTCTATAGCTTCAATAATAAGTTGAATTGCTTCTTCGTTAGATTGAAGATTAGGAGCAAATCCTCCCTCATCTCCAACTGACGTTGATAAATTTCTATCTTTTAAAATAGTTTTGAGATTCCAGTAAATTTCTGAAGACCATCTCATTGCTTCTTTAAAACTTGAAGCGCCCTTCGGTATAATCATGAATTCTTGAATATCAATATTATTATCAGCATGCTGACCACCATTAAGAATATTTAACATTGGCATAGGAAGACTTTGACTTACAGTATTACCAGTAATATTCTTAAAAATATCTTTAAAATAACTATGAAGACTTATATCAACATCTTTTGCTGCAACTCTACAAATAACCAATGACACTGCTAGAATTGCATTTGCACCTAGATTAGATTTATCTTCAGTACCATCTAGTGCAATTAGCTGATTATCAATTTTTTCTTGCTCTAATGGATTTTGACCTGCAAGAAGTGGGCTTATAATAAGATTTATATTATCTACAGCTTTTAGAACTCCTTTTCCCATATAAGCATCTTCGCCATCTCTTAATTCTAGAGCTTCTTTAGCGCCAGTGGATGCACCGCTAGGCACCATAACTTCAGCTGAAAGAAAATTATCTAATAAAACTCTGCAAGCAATAGTGGGAAGACCTCGAGAATCTAAAACTTGTATCGCTTTTATTGACGTGATTTTTGACATAAATATTATGAAATATCTAAAACTTCTTGATTCTTAATAAATTCATCTAAATTTTTAATTTGAATTAAGAAAGGTTCTAGTATGTCTATATTTAAAGCGCATGGGCCATCACATTTTGCATTATCAGGATCTGGATGGGCTTCTAAAAATAAACCAGCAATTCCTTGTGAAATTCCTGCTTTTGCTAAACTTAATAGATATTCTCTTCTTCCGCCAGCAGCATTGCCCAGACCTCCAGGTAATTGAAGAGAATGCGTGACATCAAATATTACTGGATAACTGAAATCTTTAAGGATCTGAAAATTTAAAGTATCTACAATAAGATTATTATAACCAAAACTATTACCTCTTTCGCATAAGGTTATATTTTCATTCCCAGCTTCAGAACATTTTTTAATAATATTTTTCATTTCAGGAGCAGCTAAAAATTGTGGTTTTTTAAACTGGATGATTGAATTGGTTTTTGCAGCAGCAGTAACTAAATCTGTTTGTCGGGCCAAAAATGCAGGAATTTGAATAATTTCACAAATCTCACTAACAGGTTCTGCTTGATCGGGCTCATGTATATCTGTAATAACAGCGCAATCAAAAGAAGATGAAACTTTCTCAAGCAATTTAAGCCCTTCTTCCATTCCAGGGCCTCTAAAAGAATCTATAGAGCTTCGATTAGCTTTATCGTATGAGCCTTTAAATATCCAATTAATATCATACTTTTCTGTAATATTCTTAAATTTTTCAGCAACTCTCATTACCATGTCCTCTGACTCAAGAACATTTACTCCACCCATAAGAGTTAAAGGTTGATTATTTCCAATCACATAATTTCTTAACTTAATGTCTTTCATATGGATAGTTTAAGTGCATTTTTTATAAAGCTGTTAAAAATTGGATGTCCATCTCTTGGATTTGATGTAAATTCAGGATGAAATTGACATGCTAAGAACCAATTATGATCAGGCATTTCTATCATCTCCACTAATTTTCCATCAACAGATGTTCCAACCACCTTAAGTCCAGCTTCTATCATAGATTGTTTGTATAGAGGATTAACTTCATACCTATGTCTATGTCTCTCGGTTATCTCATCTTGTTTATACATTTTATGCGCATTTGATGACTTAACTAATTTACAAACTTGGCCACCTAATCGCATGGTTCCACCTAAATCTGATGATTTTGAACGTTTTTCTTTTTTACCAGACATATCACTCCACTCAGTTATTAAGGCAATTACTGGGTGTGGGGTTTTTAGATCAAATTCAGTACTATTTGCTCCTTTTAGCTTTAGTACATCTCTTGCAAATTCAATAATAGCTATTTGCATACCTAAGCATATCCCTAAATAAGGAACCTGATTAAGTCTTGCATATTTACATGCATGAATCATACCCTCCACTCCTCTTTCTCCGAAACCTCCAGGAATAAGAATTGCATCACTAAAGCCTAATACTTTTTTAGCATTTCTAGCAGTTATATTTTCAGCTTCAACAAAAACTATATTCACTTTCGCTTTATTTTTTATACCTGCGTGCTCTAAAGCTTCATTTAGAGATTTATAGGAATCCTTTAATTCTGTATATTTTCCAACAAAAGCAACATTAATCTCATAAAGGGGGTTTAGTTTTGCTGAAACAACTCTCTTCCAATCATTTAACTTAGGAGGTTTTGCTTTTATTTTTAATGTTCTTAATACTAACTCATCAACTTTTTGTTTATTTAAAAGCAAAGGTATTGAATAAACAGTAGATACATCATGCATAGAAATTACACTTGATGGATTTACAGAGCAAAATAAAGCAATTTTTTTTCTCTCTTCTGTTGGAAGCTCTTGTTCAGATCTACAAATTAAACAATCAGGACTTATTCCAAGAGATCTAAGCTCTTTAACAGAATGCTGTGTAGGCTTTGTTTTAAGCTCGCCTGAGACATTGATGTAAGGAACCAAGGTCAAATGTACGAAGGCAGTATAGTGAGCAGGAAGATCAAGAGACATTTGTCGAATAGCTTCTACAAATGGCTGGCTTTCAATATCCCCTACCGTACCTCCAATTTCTACTATGGCGATATCATTTCCTTTTGCACCAGCTTTTATGCGCCTCTTAATTTCATCAGTTATATGGGGTATAACTTGAACTGTTCCACCTAAATATTTGCCTTTTCTTTCATTTCTAATAACAGTTTCATAGACTCTGCCTGCTGTAAAATTATTTTTAGCCGAAGCTTGAAATCTTACAAACCTTTCATAGTGACCTAGATCTAAATCTGTTTCTGTTCCATCATTTGTAACAAACACTTCTCCATGTTGAAATGGGCTCATTGTTCCAGGATCAACATTTATATAAGGGTCTAGTTTAATTAATGATACTTTAAGGCCTCTTGATTCGAGGATAGCGCCAAGAGATGCTGCCGCTATACCCTTTCCGAGTGAAGAAACAACGCCGCCTGTAATGAAAATGTATTTAGTTTTTGCCATCAGTTTATTAGATAATGATGGTATAACAGAATATCAGATAATGAGTAATTGATAAATGAAATTAAGCAGAATCTTCAAATAAAGGTCTAGAAAGGTCTGCCCAATCTACATCATAATCACTCTGAGCATCTTCATACTGAAGCAGGCCAAGTTTATCAAATTTATCTCTTACAGAATCGGTAAGAAGACCAATCCTAGATAAATTAGGAACAACTCGTTGGAATAGTAATTTCTGAAACATTTTGGTGATATCTGAGGATTGTTGAAATAGTCTTGCTTCTTCAATATCCCACCCAAAATGATCAAAAACATCAGTTGATACTAATCTTTCTCGGCTTAACAGGCATGCCTCGTAAGCAAATTGTGCTCTTTCTTCAATTTCTTCTTCAGACAAAGTTGAAATAAACTCTTCTAAATAATTAACTCCAAAAGTTACATGTCTTGATTCATCTCTAATTATCAGACCTAGCATATCTTTTAAAACTGGATCAGTAGTTAAATCTCGTGAGCTTTGAAATGCAGCTAAAGCTAAACCTTCAATAATGATTTGCATTCCAATAAATTTAAGATCCCATCTTTCATCTGTAAGAATTTTATCAAGAATTGATTTAAGAGGATTTCCAATTGGATACATTAATTTCATTCTTGTTTGTATATATTTATTAAATGCCTCTACATGCCTTGCTTCATCAAAAGTTTGAGATGCTGCATATAATTTTGCATTAAAAGTAGGTGCGCAACTTGTTAACTGAGACGCAACTAAAACAGCACCTTGTTCTCCATGAAGAAACTGGCTCATGCTCCAAGCCTGTCTATGTTTTAAAAATTCAACTTTTTTCTCATCACTCATTTTTTGATATGGAGGATAATCATCCCAGAAAATTGGAAAAGGTTCTTTTAATTTTTCATATGGTCTATTCCAATCAATATCCATTTCAACATTCCAATTTAATTCTTTGCCTAGCTCATATAATCTTTTTATTCTATTATCTTGAATTCTATAGTCCCAATTATATGTACCTTGTAAAGGTGTACGAAATACCTCAGCTATATCTTCAGCATGCTTTTCAGTCATATATTCAGGAAAGTCATCTTCGTAAGTGATTTTCCTTAAATTTTCTTTTATGTAATTAATTTTCATGAATTTTTATAAATAACTTTTACTCTTGGTGTAATCCTAGTCATAAGTTCATATGAAATCAAATTATTTTGATTAGCTGTATGCTCTAATGACTTATTATCATCCCAGAAAGTACACCAATCGCCTATTTTGCAATTAGGTATCTGAGTTATATCAATGGAAAGTAGATCCATACTTACTTGTCCACAAATATTTACTAAATAATTATTTACATTGATTTGTGTTGTATCTATTGCTGACTGTGGATAGCCATCTGCATAACCTGCATAAACAATAGCAATCGTCATTGCCTTATTTGCAATTACTCTTCCATTATATCCGACTCTATCTCCTTGCTTTAATTTTCTAATTTCAATTATTTTTGATCTGAATGACATTGCTGGCTTTAGGTTATTGTCTCCTTTAAAGCCTCCATAAATTCCAATACCTGATCTTACCCAGTCAAAACCTTTGTCAGGAAAATTTATAATAGAGCCTGTATTTCCGATACTTTTCTCATTAGTAGTATTAATACTTGATGAGATTTTATGAAATAAATCAAATTGCTTATTATTCAAATCATCTGAAGGATTATCAGCACATGCTAAGTGAGACATGAGTGTAAATTTTCTGTTTATTAGTTTTGAGTTATAAATTTTAAAGAATTCTTCTGGAGAAAAACCAAGTCGATTCATTCCTGTATTAACTTTTATCCATAAATTAATATCTAAATTATCTAGTGCAAATAACTGCTCGCTATTATGAACAACTAAGTCAAATTTTGATTTAGCAGCAGTATCTAAATCATTATTGTTGTAGACCCCTTGCATTAAAAGAATATTTTTTTTTGTATATTTTCTTACTCTTGCTGCCTCATCTAATCTAACAAGCCCATACCCATCAACAATATCATCTATGCTTGAAGATATTCTCTTAAGACCATGCCCATAAGCATTAGCCTTTAGAATTGCCATAAACTTAGTATTTGGTTTTAAAAGAGATTTTAAATAAGTAATATTATTTCGAATAATATCTATATCAATCGTCAGCTCTGCCGTCGGCTCGCTCATTCAAATGAATCGTAAAATCCATCGTTAGAGAAATTTTCAAATCTTGTATATTCTTTTAAGAAAGTTAAATAGCAAGTTCCAATTGGTCCATTTCTTTGTTTACCAATTATTACTTCTGCTTTGTTTCCTTGATCAGAATCTTCGTTATAAACCTCATCTCTGTATAAAAATAGAATCACATCCGCATCCTGCTCAATTGCACCGGAGTCTCTTAAGTCTGACATTATAGGTCTTCTGTTTGGTCTAGAGTCGACTCCTCTATTTAGCTGTGAGAGAGCAATTACCGGAACTTTTAACTCTCTAGCAAGAGATTTTAAAGATCTAGATATTTCTGATATTTGATTTACCCTATTTTCTGTGGATCCAGGTACTTGCATTAACTGAAGATAATCAACAACTATAAGAGATAGACCGTGTTCTTCTGATCTATGAAGTCGTCTAGATTTTGCTAAAAGCTCCATTGGAGAAAGTGTTGAACTATCATCTATATACAAAGGTTTGCCTTTAAGCTTTTCACCTTCTTCAAAAATTTGCTTTAACTCATTATCTTTTAACATTCCTGATCTAACTTTCTGCTGATCAATCTTACACATCCCCGATAGAAGTCTGGTAGTTAAAGACTCACCAGGCATTTCTAAACTAAAGATTAAAACTGCGCCTTCATTATCATCATTTAAAAGAACATTCTCAGCTAAATTCATTGCAAAAGCCGTTTTACCCATACTAGGTCTTCCTGCAACAACTATTAAGTCACCATTCTGAACGCCCTGCAGCTTTGTATCTAAATCTTTAAAACCAGTGGAATTACCAATTATGTTGCCTTTACCCATTTTAGAGAGCATATGAAGTCTATCCATGGTTTCTGGGATAAGCTCATTCATAGACTGAAGCGAACTATCATTTAGACTTGCTGATTCATTTAAAGCAAAAATCTTTCTTTCAGCTTCATTTAATAAACTTGTGCCATTTTGGCCTTGAGGATTATTAATAAGTTCAGCAATTTCTGAATTAGTTTTCATTAATTGTCTCGTTAATGATCTTTGCTTAATTATTTCTGCGTATGCTTCAATATTTGCAGCAGTAGGAGTGCTTGTTGCAAGCTCTATTAAATAATTTTTACCGCCAATTTTATTGAGAAAATTTTTACTATCTAATTTTTCTGAGACTGTTAATGGGTCTAAAGGTTTATTCTCTTCAATCAATTCGAACATTGATTCATAAATTAACTGATGGTCTTTTCCTTGGAAATCTTCATGATTAATTATTTGGGTGACTGTATCAAATCTCTCTGTTTCAAGCATTAAGCCGCCTAAAACAGCTCTTTCAGCTTCTCGGGCTTGATCGTTGATATTTTGTGCTAACTCAGACATGAAACATGATTTTTACATCATATTTTAAATTACACAACTACTCAGGCAATACTTTAACTAAAACTTCTACTGAAATCTCAGGATGAAGTGCTATTAAAACATTATGATCGCCTTGCTCTTTAATAGGGCCATCTGGTAATTGAACTTCACTTTTATCAATATTAACATCTAGGGCAACAAAAGCATCTGCTATCTCTCTGGTTCCAACTGAACCATATAATGCGCCCTCTTCTGTGACTGGAACTCTAATTTCACATGATGCGTCAGCCATTGATTCAGCTCTTCCTTGAGCTTGAGCTAATGCATCAGCAGATGCTGCAGCAAGCTCACCTTTTCTTGATTCAACTTCAGCAATGTTCTTTTCACTTGCAAAAGCAGCTTTTTTTTGTGGAATTAGAAAATTTCTTGCATAACCAGACTTTACATCTACTATGTCTCCAATTTCACCAAGTCTTTGAATTCTATCTAATAATATAATTTTCATGATTATTTGTGCATATCTGTGTAAGGAAGTAAGGCTAAAAACCTAGCTACCTTGATTGATTTAGTAACTTTTCTTTGATTTGAAGCAGAGATTCCAGTAACTCTAGCTGGAACAATTTTTCCTGTCTCCGTAATAAACTGTTTAAGAACATCGATATTCTTATGATCAAAATTTTCAGGTAATTGAAACTTTTTCATTTATGATTCCTCGCTTTTTTTATTAGAATCTTCAGCAGGAGCCTCATTTGATTCTTCTTTTATAATTTTTCTTGGAGATTCTTCAACAGCCTCTACTCTTCTACTCTTATTTTCTAGAGCTTCAGTTAACAAAATAGAGTCTTCGCCTGATAACTCTTCAACTGTTAATATCAAATGTCTGATAATGGCTTCATCATATTTAATCTTAGTTTCAATTTCCGCAATGTTCTGAGGATTACCCTGCATACGATATAGCAGATAGTGACCTTTATGATGGTTGTTTATAGAGTAAGCTAATTGTCTTCTACCTATGTCTTCTACCTTTTTAACTTCGAAGGAGTTATCAGATAACAGTTTGTCAAATTTCTTTTGGAAATCGGCTACCTTAGAGGAAAGGTTAGGATTAATTATTAATATTGTTTCGTAATTCTTCATATTTACCTTTTGGTTAAAGATTTTCTCTTATTTAAGAAAACCAAGGAGGGTGCATTCTAATGTATATGTTTTTTACAATCAATACTCACCTTTAGCCCAATTCAAAAATTTTGAAATAAGGCTTTGATTACTTTCAAGGGTGAAATTTTCTTTTTTCTGCATATAGCCATGTGAAACAAGGCCAATTGAAGTTGCATAGATAGGATTTTGTAGAATATTCTCCATACCTTGGAATTTATTAGGCACTCCCAATCTCACACTTGTCTGGAAAATTGACTCTGCTAATTCTATAACTCCTTCCATTTTAGAAGTTCCACCAGTTAGAACTATCCCTGCAGGAATTTTATCTTCAAAACCATTTCTGCTAATTTCTGCTTTTACTAATTGGCATAATTCGATATACCTTGGCTCTATAAATCCAGCTAAGGTTCTTCTAGCTAACTCCGTTGGGGGTCTTCCGCCTACTCCTCGAACCTCTATAACTTCTTCATCATTAGTAAATTCAGGAACAGCACAGCCTTGTCTTTGTTTAATATCTTCTGCTTCTGGTGTCGGAGTTCTTAATGCTACAGCAATATCATTGGTAACCATATCCCCTGCTATAGGTATATTTCCAGTAAATCCAATTGATCCAGCTTGAAAGATTGCAATATCTGTAGTTCCACCACCAATATCCACTAAACAAACGCCTAAATCTTTTTCATCATCAGATAATATTGAGTGCGAACTTGCTAATTGTTCTAAAACATAACCTTCTACTTTAAGACCACAATTTTTTATACATTTTTGAATATTCATGACAGCATTGTTGGAGCATGTTACTAGATGAACTCTTGCTTCCAGCCTAACACCTGACATGCCTAAGGGATCTTTAATACAATCCTGATCATCAATAACAAATTCTTGAGGAATAACATGCAATACTTTTTGATCCGAGGGTATTGCAATAGCTTGAGCTGATTCAATAACTCTCTCTATGTCAGAAGATGAAACCTCTTTATCTTTTATCGCCTCAATACCTTGAGAGTTAAAACTTCTTATGTGATTTCCAGCTATACCCACAAAAACTGATTTAATTTTTTCTTCAATCATTGATTGAGCTTGTTCTACAGCTTTTTGAATTGCGTCAGTAGTTACATCAATATTAACTACTACACCCTTTTTTAGACCACTAGATGGATATGATCCAAGAGCAATAATCTCAAGATTATCTTGAGAATCATGTTTGCCAACTATGCATACCACTTTAGAAGTTCCAATATCTAAACCAACAACAATTTCTGTTTCTTTTAAAGAATTATTTGCCATAATTTAATGCTACTCCATCTTTATATCTTAAATCTATCATACTCGGAATGGACTTATTTTCGTATATATAATTCATGGTTTGTTCAAATACATGCAATCTTTCTGCTGAAATATCTTTGCCAAACTTTATCGTAGTTTTATTTGCTAAAAATAATGTCCACCCTGATGAGTATTTAAAATTAAGCTTTATTAACTGTAAATCTTTTAGTGATTCTTTATTTTTAATAGAATCTATTAAATTTCTAGCTTCGTTTAATTGATTGCTCGGACAAAAAACCTGAGCAAGTGAGGTGTTGGTATTATCAAATTTAAAAGTATTAACATCTGAGTCAACATAATATTTTTCATTCCAAATAAATATTGGATTTTTGGTATCAAGGATTATCTTAATGTTTCCATTTATTCTAAAATCAATCTTGAAGTCTTTAATCCAGTCTTGCTGTAATAAAGCATTTTTAATATCTTTTCGAGAATGAAGTGATTTTAATTCTGAGATTAATTCATTTTGAGCTTTATATACAAAGCCATCATTAAAAAAAATTTCTATATCTTTATTTTTACTGCATCCAGAAATAATTATTAAAATACATAAAAAGTAAAAATATTTAAAATTCAGCATCTTTAATTATTGTATTAATTAACTCTTTATAAGAAATGCCATTGAGTTCAGCTGACCTAGGAAGGCAACTATGAGAAGTCATACCTGGGACAGTATTAATTTCTAAAATATAAAAACTTCCATGGGTATCTTGAAGAATATCAACTCTAGCCCATCCTGAGCAATTAAATGCATTAAAGGCTTTTATAGATAAATGAGTAACTATTTCTTTCTCACTCTTATTCAAATTAGCTTCTATTAATTGAGTATCATTTGATAAATATTTGGCATCATAATCATAAAAACTATTATTAGTCTTAATCTCAAGAATAGGCAGACATTTATTATTAATAATTGAAACGGTATATTCTTTATATTTAATAGCTTCTTCAAAGATAAAAGCTCTGTCTGGATTACTTGCAAGCTGGATTGCATTAATTAGATCATTTTTTGAACTTATCTCAAAAATATCAATGCTTGAGCCATCCTCTTCTGGCTTTAAAAATAAATCTTTTATCTCTACATTATATTTCTCATAGAATATCTCAAAAGGTGATTGAATGTCATCGTGAAGTTTATTTACAGAAAATCCTCTCGGAGTTGGAAGAGATTCTTTTTCTAAAATATCTTTAAAAGAAGATTTATTCCAGGTATTAGAACACGCTAAATAACCTGAACCAGTATACAAAATATTTAATTCATCTAATTTTTTTTGTAGCTGACCACTTTCACCCTCATGGCCATGTAATGCAATAAAAACTAAATCATGTTGTTTAAGATGCTCTAAGTCTCCAAGTTCATTCAAATCTATTAAAAATACTTCATGCCCAAGATCAATTAATGCGTCATATACACGATTGCCACTTTGAAGAGAGACCTCTCTCTCAGATGATGAGCCTCCATACAAAACTACAATATTTTTTAAATCTGCCATTTCTTTTTAATAACTTCACAGATTGAAGAGATACTTCCTGCACCTTGTGTGACTAGAATATCAAAACTATTGGTAGAATTTTTTATATCACCTAAAATTAATTCTTTTGAAGTGTGGTTAGCGTTTAGATGTCCATTTTGCTTAATACTTTCTAGCAATTTTCTTGATGATATTCCTTTAATGGGAAGCTCGCTGGCAGGATATATATCAAATAATAATAGAGTGTCTGTAGTTGATAGCACTTCAATAAAGTCATTGTAAAGTTGAGCTGTTCTAGTATATCTATGAGGCTCGAATATCATGCAAATTCTTTTATTTGGAAAAGCTTGATGAATAGCACTTATGGTTGATTTAATTTCTTCTGGATGATGACCATAATCATCTATAAAAGTTATTTTTTTATTATTAATTATAAGTTTAGATTTTTCAAAACGTCTTGAAACGCCTTTAAAATTTTTAAGACCATTTTGAATATATTTAATTGAAATGCCTTCCTCAATAGCAGCTGCTATTGATGCTGCTGCATTATAAAGATTATGTTTACCTGGCATTGGAAGGCTAAATGCATATGTCTTGTCTTGTATATGATCAATAATATTAAAATTTTGAAAATGCTTTTTATAATTTACATTTGTAATTTGATAATTACTCTTAGATGAGAAGCCAAAAGATATTTTTCTTCTTGGCACTTTTTTAGCAATAGCTCTAACATTTTTATCATCTTTATTGATAATAAGCGCTCCATAAAATGGAATGTTTTCAGCAAACATTTGAAATGATTTTAAGAGTTTGTCTATGTCATTATCGTAGTGACTAAGATGATCATTATCAATATTTGTGAATACGCCTACATCTGGCTGGAGATGAAGAAAAGATCCATCACTCTCATCCGCCTCTGCAATTAAATAATTTCCAGTTCCTAATTCTGAATTCTTACCAATACCTAAAACTTTTCCACCTACAATATAAGTAGGACTTAATATAGCCTCGCTAAAAATATTTGCGATCATGCTGGTTGTGGTAGTTTTACCATGGCTTCCTGCAACAGCTATGCTTTCATATCCTCTCATTAAACTTCCTAGCATTTGAGCTCTAGGGATAATGGTTATGCCTTCTCTTTTTGCTTTTCTATATTCTGGATTTGAACTTCTAATGGCTGATGACATTACAAGCAAATCTGCTTTTCCAACATTTTTTTCATCATGCTTATAATAAATTTTTGCACCGAGATCTTTTAAATCTTTCAATTCTTTTGATCTATTTAAATCTGAGCCGCTAATCGAGTAACCCTTTCTTACCAATAGATAAGCAATACCAATCATTCCAGAACCACCAATTCCTACAAAATGTATATGTTTTATTTTTTTTAATGGTTTCATTACGTGCTCTGATTAAAAATTGATTTAAAAATTATAGTAGTTGCATCTTGGTGATTAAATTTTAAAGTTAATTTTTGCCAGCTTAAATATTTTTCTTCTTTTATTATGAGTTTTATTTTATCCCTTAGGTCCTGTATCCCATCTTTTTGTTCATGTATTACTCCCATACCTTCTTTTTGAATATATTCTGCATTAAATAGCTGATGATTATCTATAGCATTAGGTAAAGGAATCATTAATAAACCTTTTTTCATTGATACAGTCTCAGATAAGCTTAATGCCCCTGCTCTTGATATAACAAAATCACACCAATTAATTAATTCTTGAGGGTTATTATAAAATTCTCTGATTTCAATATTACTTGAGCCTTCATAAAGCTTTGATACTTCTTCTTTTTTACCCTTGCCACATTGGTGTTTTATTGAAATTGGGTATTTTAAATTTTTTAAAGCGGTTGGGATATTGTCATTAAGATATTTTGCTCCCTGACTTCCCCCAGTTATATAAATTTTAATATTATTATTTTCATCTGTATGTGATGAAGCTTTAAAAGATTCCCTAATGGGATTTCCTACAATTTCTGTATTATTTATTATCTTGTCATGTAATGGCATTCCAAGAAAAATTCTTTTAGCAAATTTTGAAGATAATTTATTTGCTGATCCAAGAATTGCATTCTGCTCATGTACAAATATTGGTTTACTCATAATTGCTGCTGCAATAGTTACTGGAATTGTAATAAATCCCCCAAAAACAATAACGCTATCAATTTTATTCTTGTAAATAATTCTGAGTAACTTAAAAATATTTATTGGGAGTTGTATAAGAACAAAAATTTTATTAAAAACTCCATTGCCTCTAAAGCCCTGCATATTTATTACCTGATGTTCAATTCCTGGAACAGTTTGGATAGCATTTTTTTCAATTAAGCTATTAGTACCTAAAAACATAGCTTCATGTCCGTTTTTAATAAACTCTTCTGCTACTGCTATTGCTGGGTAAATATGCCCTCCTGTCTTGGCTGCTGCAACTAAGATTTTCATATTTTAATTAAAATTATTTTCATTATTAATTCTTAATACTATAGCTATAAAAGACATCATTATTATCATGCTTGTGCCTCCATAGCTTATAAATGGTAATGTTAAACCTTTTGTAGGAAGAAGGCCTATGTTAACTGCTAAATTGAATAATGCTTGAATGGAAATTAAAAAACCAATTCCAAAAGCAACAAATCCCTGAAAGAATCTCTTTAATGCTAAAGATTGCAATGCAACTGAAAATATAGCAAATATCATTATTGAATATAATGATATTAATAAAATAACACCAAAGATACCTAGCTCTTCTACTAAAACAGCAAATATAAAGTCAGTATGGGCTTCAGGTAAGAAAAGATTCTTTTGAAAACTATTTCCTAACCCTAGTCCAAACCAGTTAGCTTGCCCTATACCTATTAATGAATTACTTAATTGCCAACCTGCTCCAAGCTGAACAGTAAATGGATCCATAAATGACATAACTCTAGTTAATCTAAATGGAGTGAAATAGATTGCAACGAAACCAAGCCCGCCTAACAGAAGAATCAATAAGCTAAATTGAAAAAATGATATTCCAGCAAAAAATAAAATAGCTACAACAACCGCGCATATAATTGCAGTAGTGCCTAGATCTGGTTGAGATAAAATTAAAAATGAAACAATTCCTAAAAGCAGTAATGGTTTAAGGAAGCCCCTGAATGAACTAATTTCTTCCATGCGTCTAACACAATATCCTGATGTGTATAAAATCATACTAAATTTGCATATTTCTGCTGGCTGGATATTGATTGGTCCAAGTCTAATCCATCTTATGCTCCCATTGACTTCAGTTCCGACTCCTGGAATAAATAATGCAATTAATAATAAAATACTAATAAGTAGAAACAACCAATCTGTTTTCTCTAATAAACTTGATGGGGTTATTAAAAATATTGTGAATATAAATATTCCTATACCGATAAATAAAGCCTGTCTTGTAGCAAAGTGAAATGGATTGCCTGTTAAGTTATCTGCGATATATATACTTGATGATGTCACCATAATTAAACCAAGACTAACTAATCCTATTAAGGAGATAATAAGGAAGATGTTATTTTTATAAATCAATTAAAAAGAATCTCCTTTAATAATTTATTAAAATATTCCCCTCTTTCTTCAAAATTTTTAAAATCATTTCCGCTTGGGTAGCCCGGAGAAAATAATATATTTCTAAATTCTTTAGCTTTAGAGATATGAATTAAAACTTCTTGTAAATTACTAAAAATATTTTTTTTAGGATGTTTGATACATTTATCAATATCTAAACTATGGGAACCAAAAATAAAAACTTCATCAGGGCCCTCAATCTTAAAACTACTAAAACCCTCCTTTTCAGGATTGCCACATAGTAATAAGTTGTATTTCTGTAATTTAAAACAATCATTTGCTTTGTCTATAGCATATTGTAAAGAGTGCATATTGGTTGATTTAGAATCATTCACCACTGCATCATTAATAAATTCAAATCTAAAAGGCAAATCTTTTAAGCGCATATTTTCTGCCTGTTTGCCTGTTATCCATTCATATATCTTGTAAGGATTTTCTAGGTTTGAGGATGCTTTTGCTTCTAGTATCTTTTCTTTACAAGATTTGTAATTTTCAAAATTGCCATGATAATCAAGGTGATCAGGTGCAATATTAAGAAGAATTCCGTAATCAAGTTGTATTTCATGAATTTTATCTAGCTGTTGGCTAGATAATTCAATAATAGAAAAATCTGCTCCATTATTTAAGCTATCAAGCACTGGATCTCCAATATTTCCTATTAAATTAACTTTATAAGTTTTATTTAATAGCTGAAAGAGATGAAAACAAGTTGTACTTTTTCTATTAGTGCCAGTAATTCCAATTTTTATAGAAGAATCTTCATTAAAAAAAATATCTATATCTGTCTTGATGCCAGTTTGTGATAAAGCGTCTAATTTTTTATATTTTTCTTTACTTATTCCTGGGCTGCAATAAATTACATACCAAGCAGCTTCAAGTTCATTTGTAAATTTTTCTGATATGTATAGCTCTTTATTGTCATCGAATATTTCGTATTCAACATTATTTTTAATAAGGTATCTTTCAATAGATCTTCCAGTTACTCCATAGCCGTATATTAATGACTTCACGAAGCAGTTCTTTACCTTATTTTAAGGGTTGCTAAAGCAATCAATATTAAGATAATTGTTATGATCCAAAATCTAACTATAATCTTTGGCTCTTCCCACCCTTTGAGCTCAAAATGATGATGAATAGGTGCCATGAGGAAAACTCTTTTTCCTCTTAATTTAAAAGATATAACTTGAATTGCAACACTCAATGTTTCTATTACAAAAACGCCAGCCATGACGGCAAAGACTAATTCATGCCTTAAAATAACAGCAATTATCCCTAAAATTGCTCCTAGTGTGAGCGATCCTACGTCACCCATAAATATTTGAGCTGGATAAGTGTTGTACCATAAAAACCCAATGCCCGAGCCCATTAAAGCTCCACAGAATACTATCAACTCTCCAGATATTTCCAAATGAGGAAGATATAAATAATCTGCAATTACAGTATTACCCATTCCATATGCAATTAATCCAAGAGCCCCAGCAATCAGGATAGTTGGCAATATTGCTAAACCATCTAAACCGTCTGTTAGGTTCACAGCATTTGAAGAACCAACAACTACAAATGTTCCAACAAGTATAAATAAGAAAGGGCTCATGCTAATTAAAAGATCTTTATAAAAAGGAACAATAAAAGCTGTTTCAGGAGATGTTTCTGCAGAAATATATAAATATGCTGATGCGCAGAATGCAAAAAATGTTTGTAAAATAATTTTTTGTTTACTTGATAAGCCATCTGAACTCTTTGATTTTATTTTAAGAAAATCATCTAAAAAACCTACAGAACCAAAACTAATAGTTACAAATAAAACTACCCATATATATCTATTCCCTAGGTCTCCCCAAAGTAATGTAGAAATAACTAAAGAAAGTAAGATCAGAAGTCCTCCCATCGTTGGCGTGCCGGTCTTTTTATAGTGACTTTTAGGTCCATCTACTCGAACATGCTGCTCAAACTGAAGACGCTTTAATAAATTAATTACAAAAGGTCCTAAGAATATTGAAATAAGAAGTGCTGTTGCGGTAGCACCGATAGTTCTTACAGTTAAATATCTTAAAATATCAAAACCAGGATCTGTATTTACTAGAATTGTTCCTAAATATTCAAACATCTATAAATCTCTCCATTTTCATTGCTCTGGATCCTTTTAAAAGGACAGTATCATTTGAATTAATATTTTTCTTTAAAAATCTCTTCAATTCAGATTCCTCTTTAAAGAAAATACCTTTTTTACCAAACTCTTCTACAGCATATTTTGTTAAATCTCCAAAACCAAGGAAAATATCTATTTTCTTAGCTCTTGCATAGTCTCCAATATCTCTATGCATTTTCTTTCTATATCTACCTAGCTCTAACATATCACCTAAAACCAAGATTCTTCTAGTCTTTGAACTTTTTAATAAGTCTATAGATTTTTTGACAGAGTCTGGATTAGCGTTATAGGTGTCATCTATAAGCAAAGAGCCATTTATCCATTTAGATTGTTTTTGTCTAATAGCTCCATCTAAGCTCTCCTTTAAGCTATTGATAAATAATTCTGTAGAGTTTTTTAAGAAAAAAGAGGCTGCAAAACTGGATAAAATATTTTTAACATTATGCTCTCCAGCTAAAAAAGTATTTATTTTTACTTTGATTTTGTATTTTTTTGAGCAAATATTAAATTCTGTCTTATTTATACTATATTTAATATCTGAAGGATAAAAATCTGCACTACTGCTGAGACCAAAAGTGATGATAGTAATGTCATTTCTTATTTGCTGCCAAAATTTTAAATGCTTTTTATTATCATTTGGCACCACAAGACATCCGCTTTTTTTAATATTATTAATTAATTCAGACTTTACTTTTAATACACCTTTAATATTTTTTAATTTTTCAAGATGTGAGTTACCTATATTAGTTATAACTCCAACATTTGGCCTTAAAATTGAGCTTAGATACTGAATATCTTTAGGCTTTGCTGCCCCCATCTCAATAATTAAATTTTTTGAGTTTATATTTCCAAGCATTATGCTCAGTGGCATTCCGATCTCATTATTAAAGTTTTTATGAGTAGATGAGCTCTTTTTTAGGGCATTAGATAGTATTTTAGTTGTTGTTGTTTTTCCATTGCTTCCTGTAATTCCAATAACATTGCCTGTGTATGTCTTTAAAATGTTTTTTGATATCTTTTTTAGAGCTGCTATAGAATTGGCTACATAAATTAAGTGTTTATCTTGTGAATTTTTAAATTTTATATTGTCAGTTATAACTAAAGATGCTCCTTTTTTAAGAGCTTCATCAATATAGTCGTTTCCATTAAAATTATCGCCTTTTATAGCTATAAACAAACTTCCTTTTTTTAAGGTTCTTGTGTCAATAGAAATATTCTTAATGTCTATATTTTTCTTTAATGATAAATCAAGATATTTAGCTAGATAATTTGAGTTACTTATAAATTTCATTTACTACCTCATGGTCACTAAAATAAGATATCTTCCCGCCAATATCCTGGGTTTCTTCATGCCCTTTTCCTAAAATAACCATGCAATCATTATCACCCATTAATCCATTTCCATGAATAATTGCTTCTCTTCTATCCTCTATTAGAATTACATCTTTGATAATATTTCCTATTGATGCGTCAGCAAAAATATTTTCGAAGGCTTCACTTCTTGAGTTATCAGATGTAAAAATAATTTTTACTCCATATTCTATAGCTATGCTTAACATCTCTGGTCTTTTTAATTTATCTCTATCTCCGCCACATCCAAAAACAATAATTAAATTATTAAAATAATTATTAATTGATGACAGCAGAAACTTAAATCCATCTGGATTATGTGCATAATCAATAATAATATTTGAATCAATATTAGGAATAAGTTCAGTTCTTCCTTTGGGAAGTTTTAAAAAAGACACATCGTTAAAATCATCTTCTAAGAAATTATTAAATCCTATTACTGAAATTGCAAACACAAGATTATTAATATTAAATTCTGGAAATAAACTACATGAAAAATTATATTTGCAACTTTTAAGACTGTTATCTGATAAATAAACTAATGATGCATTATTTATAGTTATTGAAAAAGTAGTTATTTTTATGCTGGATTCAATAATCTCATAATAAATATCTGACAATTTGTTTTTATTGCTTACAGAGTAAATTTGAGGGTAATGATCCTTGGTAGATATTAAATCTTCATTAATTAGCCTTAATGAGCTTATGTTATTAAATATTTTAAACTTTGTTTGAGCATACTCTTCTATGTTTGAGTGATAATCCAGATGATCTCTTCCAATATTTAAAAGTGATGCAGAATGAACTGATGTAAGATCAAATAGTCTTTTTTGATCAAGTGCATGAGAAGAAATTTCAATACAAATATTTGCAGACTTTAGATCATAATTCTTCAGAATTTCATAGAATTCAAATATATCAGGAGTTGTTTTACTGTAAAGAGAAGTATTTACTTCTTCATTATTATACTGAGCTCCCAAAGTACCAATATAAAGGGAATTATCTCCTGCATTAAGTATAAGTTGATGGCAAAGATGAGCTGTTGATGTTTTACCATTAGTACCTGTAAAGGTATGAATCAGAAATTTTGAGGGATCAATTTTAAAGAATGCTTTTAAAAAATAATATACTTTTGTATTTTTAGTGGCATCTTCTTGCTCTTGCAAGTCTTGAATATAAAAAATATTATTTTGATCTGATCTATATGAAGAATCATTATGAACTGCTATTGATGCTCCTAATTCTAATGCTTTTTCTATATATACACTTCCATGGTTTTGTGAGCCAGGCAAAGCAAAAAATATAGAATTTTTTCTAATCTTCTGGGTAGAATTGGTTGCGCTAGAAATTTCTATTCCAGG
>TARA_B110000211_G_scaffold30222_1_pt1 | contig 26405 bp, 30 predicted proteins | sample TARA_B110000211 | Tara Oceans TARA_B110000211 (sample SAMEA4397516) | marine metagenome | biome: Polar Biome; feature: [DCM] deep chlorophyll maximum layer (ENVO:01000326); material: water (ENVO:00002006), including particulate matter (ENVO:01000060) such as... | depth 30 m
CTATAATGACAAACGCTATTACATTAGTAATGATAAATTAAAAGAGTTAGGGTGGAATATAACTATTAATTTTGAAAAAGGAATTAATATGTTAATTTAATATATATGAAGTTTTTAGGATTAATTACTAGATGTAAAGATGAATTCTTTATTAAAGAGTTTTGTGATTATTATTTATCTCAGGGAGTAGATAATATATATATAATAGATGACAACAGTAATGATAAATCAATATATAAAAATATTACTGATACTAAAGTAACTATTTTGTATAAAAAAGATTTATTTAAAAATAAACATCAAATGACAGCTGTTAATAATTATTATTTAATTATTAAACATTTATTTAAATGGATGATAAGTGTAGATGTTGATGAATTCATTACAACAAAAAAAAATATAAATAAAACAATACGAGAGGAATTAGAAACTACCTTTAAAAACGTTGATTGTATAAAAATACCATGGGTAATGATGTCGTGTAATGGAAAGAAACAAAATCCAAAAAGTATTTTATTAGAAAATACGTTTAGGTGGAACCATAATAAAAAACATCCTCATACAATTAGAAAATTTAGATGTCGATATAATAAAATAGAAGTGAAATGTATATTTAAAACTAAAAAATATAATCATATTGAAGTTCATCATCCAATCACTCCGATAGGTAAATGTATTGTTGTTAATAGTATAAATAAACAAATTGAAAAAATAACACCATTTTATATGAACTTAAGAGAAAAAGATATTACTTCTGGATTTTTATTGTGTTATCATTATAGAATAATAAGTGAAGAAAACTCAAAAAATAAATTAAAAAAAGCTCAATATTTACACTACACAGTAAATGATTTAATGAAATCAGATTATTCAGAAATTATAGATGAAACATTAAAAAATAAAATAAAATAAAATAAATATATAGAATGTCAATATGTTTACTTGTACGATTTAAAAATGAAAGACATATTATGTATGAGTTTATCAATCATTATTTAGAAGAGGGTGTTGATTGTTTTATAATGATTGATGATAATTCAGATGATAATTATCTTGAATTAAATAAAGATTGGATGGATATTTTAATTAAATCAAATAAAATTATTATTAAAAAAGCTAAATTAAATCAAGCAGATGAATATAATTTACATTTACAAGAAATTAAAAAGTTTAAGTGGTTAATTTGCTGTGACATGGATGAGTTTTTTTTTAGCATTCCATCTAATACAACATTAAAAAGTTTACTAAATAAAAAATTATCTGTATTTGATTATATTAGAGTGCCTTGGAAACTTTTTAAACACGATTGTTATAATCAACCCAAATCTGTTATACATAATAATTTATATACACATAGTAAATCTATTGATCCGACATCTCCAAGTAAGGGTTATAAATATATAGTAAAAACAAAAGTAATCAAACGATTAAATATACACAATTGTGATGTTACCCAATATTCAAAAAATTTATGTATTAAAAATTGCCATAATAACTTAATTCAAAATAATCATTATAGAACCCAATCAGAAGAATATTTAAGAGGAGTAAAAGAAATAAGAGGAGGTGGAGTTCATAAATTAAAATATAAAAACTTTAATAATCATAAGAAAAATATTTATAAAAAAAAATGTAATTTATTAATGAATAAAAAAAAAAAATTAATTAATACTTTATCTAACAAAAAACAAATTAAACCAAGAATATATAGAGAATCAAGTTTTTTTTTAGAAAATATTAATACTGTTCCTTAATAATTTTAATCTTATGGTAATGCAAGTATATATATATATATATAATATATAATGCCTTATAGTGCAGAAAGACATCTTTTATTTATACATATACCAAAAACCGGGGGTTCCTCGGTTGAAAGATTTTTGGGAATTATGAATAAACAAAGTTTATACAGTGGGGGAAAAAATAATATATTACCTACTACAAAACTTCGAAACTTACCATTACAACATTTAACTTATAAAACATTATATACCTATCGAAATGTATTGAACATTGATTTTAATAACATATTAAAAATATTTACAATCGTTCGGTGTCCATATACTAGAATCCTAAGCGATTTATTTTTTTATAAATTAATAAGAAGGGGTGATACACCAAGTATGGTTTATAATAAATTAAGACATTTTATTAGGGGATCTCCCCAAACATATAATAATCACAATATTCCACAATATCAGTTTTTAATTGATACTAATGGAGAAATTGTCAAAAAAATAACAGTATTAAAGTTTGAAAACTTAAAACAAAACTTAATTAATTATGGATTTGAAAACTTCAATGTCCATTTAAATAAAAATAAAACAACAAATAATAAAAATTACATTTTTTATTTAAATAAAAATAGCATTCGACTAATTAATACTTATTATAAATTAGATTTTTTACTATTTGGATACACCATGGCATAATATCATTTAAAATTGTTAATGGTTAATTAGTAATATAGTATAAGTTATAATGCAAAAAAATATTAATAAAATATTATATATTTAAACTTATACTAAATTTATAGTCGTCAATATACTCTTCATATTTTTATCGAAATAAATTAAAAGAAATTTGGCATTGTATTCCGCATTTTTTAATAAAAATTGATTTTCTTATATGTGTTATAATATAAAGTACATATATCTTCCAATGTATTTTTATTCTTAGTTAGTAATTTACACTTGTTAATATCAAAATTTACAATTTTTTGAATACATTTCGAATTATCTATTTCATAAAAATTATATTGAATCTTTTTACAATTTATTATTATTATAATAGATTCACTTATAAATTTTAAAAGATAAAAAGTAGGGTGATTCATACTATAAAATAATAATTTGTCTTTGTAATTTTGTTCAATGTAATCACCTGAATATATAATAAATATATTTTTACCTGTATATTTTCGTTTAGTATGTTCATATCTTTTTTTAAGTTCATTAATACTTTGTGTTGCATTATTTTCTAATTCTTTCGCAGATATTAAATTAATATTATTTACATAATTATTTATATAATCACTTATAGTGTTATCATTTTTATAACAGTCCATCATATATTTATAATGATAATGACCCGGTGCTTCTAACATTTTACCTTTAAAGTTTGTATAGGTTAAATCACAGTAATAAAAATTAAACAAACAGAAGATTATGATCAGTGGATTGAATATATTGAAGACCGACCCTATAATGACAAACGCTATTACATTAGTAATGATAAATTAAAAGATCTGGGTTGGAATATAACTGTTGGGTTTGATGAGGGGGTTAATATGTTGATTTAAGAATAATCGCCTTTTTTCTAATTATATATTTTGATTTTTGTTAATAACAAAAACTAGATCATCGTACCGATTTTTTATTTTTCGTAAATCATATGTTTTAATATATTTTTTTAAATGTTCCGGAGTATGATATATTAAATGATCAAACCAACTTATATCTTGAACATCTTCTATAATTAGTATACCGTCATTCGTTAATAATTGTGTGTATAAAAGTATACAATCAACCTGACTTTGTAAGGAATGGGGGCCGTCATCTAATACTAAATCAAATTTAATATTAGTATTTATAAATTTTTTTTTTATAATAGTTGGATCATATGCATTTACAGATAAATCTAATATTATTCTCGAATTATTTTTAATTTCTGTTAATTTAATATTATCAGCAATATCACACCCATAAATAGTTGCATTTGGAAAATAATCATACCATAATTTAATACTACCACCAGTCATTACTCCAATTTCTAATATATTCTTAGCAGTATGTTTTAGAGGATTTAATAATGAATCATATAATGGTAGATAACTATGACCCGTGTTTTTATCTGTTTCAGAATTATTTAATTTTACTAAACTCATATTATATACAGTAATATTAGAAAATAATCCAATATTAGGACAAAACATTGACCCAATATTAGCAATATAAGATGTATTATATATTCCGTAACATTCTGATAATGTATTTTTATAAAAAGATATTGGGCGTTCAAAATTACATATTATATCATCTGAATTACTTATTTTTCTTGATAACCAATCTTCATAATAATGTCTGCGTGTAGTTTTTATAGGTTTTTCAACTAATTTAATATAGGACCCTCTAACAAACCACCAATTATACCATATCCACCCTATTCCACCTGAACACCATCCAACTTTATTAATATTTGGAAATATATCAAAAACTTCATAAATATAATTAATATCATTACAACTCGATCCCCAGAAATTATCTTTAATATGTGATTTATGGTGTGTAATTCCTTTTGAATGAAAATAAAAAATAATATCATTTATTTTATTATAGTCTTGACCTATTTCCCAGACTTTAAGAATACCTCTATACTCATATTCATTATTAGAATAAAAATATATATTTGATTTAGGAAATATATTAAATATTTGATTCTTTATTTTTAGTTGTTTTTCTTTATTTGCTATTACTATAATATTTAATGATGAATATTTCCAATTATAAACAAGATTAATATTATTTATTATCCATGACATATAATTATTATTTAATTCACAATTAATAAAATAAACAATATGAATATTATATGATAATTTTCTATTAATTGTTATCGGAGTATTTATATTTATTTTATGTTTATATTTTTTTGTTATTATATTCATATATAATAAAGATTATATATATTTAGAATATATTTTTTCTAATTTTTTATTAGTAAATCGTGTATTTAATCTTTTAATTTTTAAGAACTTAAATCCATTTACATACATTTTGTAATATAGATTATCATCATTAAAGAATATATTTAATTGTTTTTTAGGATATGGAGTAATAAAGCATGCTGTTGTATTATTTTTTGTAATTATTTTATTTCCTAATTGTACTTCATTTAAATGAATCATAAAATTTATTTTTTGATTATTATTAATTGTTTGAATAGTAATTAAATTATTAAAATAATAATCTAAAATATTATTTTTCAAAATTAACCACCACGACTGATAATGTGTATTAACTTGAGTTGTTTCTAATATACCAATGTAACTGTTATTTTTTAATTTATTTTTAATCATTTTAAATATGTGATTAATTGGTTCAGTAATTATAATAGAATCATTAATTAAATGAATATGATCAACTGTATAGTTATTTTTAATTAAATAGTCATATCCGATCTTATGTTTACCAAAATCAATATATTTATTATCAATGTCTTCTATTATTACAATATTTTTATTTTTATTTTCAAAAAAATCAATAATTGTTTTAATATATTCTTCTTTTTTATACTTAGATAATTGTGTAGAAAGTATAACAATGAAAGTATCAATATAAGATAAGTTCATATTTGAAAAATTATTTACAAATACTTTTTGAGTATTTTTTTTTTGATGTGTTGCAAAACTTAATACATTTTTGATTTTATTACTAATTGATTCATGAATTATTTTACTATTGAGTTCAATATCTTTTAGATATTTTATTATACTTGTTTTCTGAGAAGGGCGTTCTTTGACAGTTTTATTCTTTTGTTTATTTAATTTCATTTGTTGTCTTTCTAATTCATTATTTTGCCTTTCTAATTCATTATTTTGCCTTTCTAATTCATTATTGTGCCTTTCTAATTCTCTATTTTGTAGTTTTAATAAAATAACTTGATTTCGCCGATTTTGTATTATATTACTCATAATATTATATAATTATATTATATTATATTTATTTAAATTAATGATGAATGTTTAGTCAATAATATTTCTCTTTTATTCATTAAAGCTTGTTGTTCCTGTTTAAGTTTAATAAGTTCTTCTTCGAGTTGCGTATGTTCAGTTAATCTATTTTGGTGAGTATTATTATTGTTCAATTTTTTAAGTCTTAATTGGTTAAGTTTTTCTTTCACTTTTTCTCTAACTTTTCTTTTATTATATTCTATTGTTTCTCTTTCGTCATTTAATATTTTTTTTTTTTTAATAAAATATTTATCAATTTTTTTGTATAGTTCTTCTTGTTTTTTCTGCTTAGGTTCTCTTATTATTTTACTAAGTTTCTCAGTTATTTTATTAGTTTCTTCTTTCTTTGTTGTTTTACTGAATTTCGTTATTGGTTTGATTGATTTTCTCTTTAATTCTTCCAATTTATTATTGATTATATTTTGTTTTTCTTGTTTTTCTTGTTTTTTTTTATTAAACAATCTCAATATTCTATTTTTGATTTCATTTTCAGCATCAAGTTTATTTTGTTTTTGAATATTTTTTTGATTTTCAATATTTTGTTGAATAGTCTTATTATGTTCTTCTATTTTTTTTTTAAATAATTCAACCGTTCTTTTATCATGATTAAGTCTATCTTGTTTATTTTTGTTTATTATTTCTTCTTTTTTTTGATTTTGTTTTTGTAAAACATATTTCTGTATTTCTGTTGTGGTTTTATTAATACTTCTTTCTTTTTCTAGCTTAGCTTGAACGATTTGTTTTTGTTCGGCTTTATTTAGTTTTCTGCCCTTTGTTCTATTTGTTTTATAAGAATGAAAGTTCATATATATCATATTTAGATTTTAAAAATAATAAAAAAAATGCTTTTAAAAATATTATACTATATTATTTTATAAAAATATGAGTGATTCTGAAATAATTTATAACGTCCACAACAAGAATAACAAATTAGTCACAAAATCATTTATTAACAAGATTTTATCTAATTTTGGTATTAAAAAGAAAGTTAGAAATTTAGATATTTGGCGACGGGCATTTATTCATAAATCATATTGCACCCATCGTAAAAAAGTTTTTAAAAATGAGGCTTTTGATGTACCAGCAGATGGATATGAATATATTCCACTTCAAAAAAAGTCATGTGAAACATTGGAATGGCTGGGCGATGGTATCATTCAATCAGTGACTGCTCAGTATCTGTGGAAACGATATCCCGATCAGAATGAAGGATTTCTAACTAAAACAAGAAGTAAATTAGTACGAACAGAAACACTTGCTCGTTTTAGTCGATATTTGAAACTGAAAAAATATATTTTGCTGTCTCAATACATGGAAAATATATGCAATGCTCGCGATAATCCTAAATCATTAGAAGATGCTTTTGAAGCATTCATTGGGGCAATGTCAGAAGATTTAGGAGATTCACCCTCTCAAAGTTATAAAATATGTTATAAATTTTTTGTAACTATTATTGAAAGAGTAATTGATTTTGGAGTATTAATCATGAAAGATGAGAATTATAAAGATCAGCTTATGCGGTTTTATCATCAAAAGTTTAATGGAACTAACCCAACGTATGAGAGCTTATTAATTGATTCATCTAAAAAGATTAAAATCTACACAGAAGTAGTCAGACATCTCGATAATAGATCTATTATTATTGGTAAAGGCACTGCTCGATCTAAGAAAGAAGCACAACAGAGTGCTGCTAAGGCGGCACTTAAATATCACAAGGTTTTATAAAAAATGATATTTACAACTATTAGTTATAGAAACTATAATTATTAATAATGAGTATACCAAGTCGTTTTTTATGTCCGATTACCTATAAGATGATGCGAATTCCTGTGGTTGACACAGAAGGAACTAGTTATGAACTTTCTGCTATTCAAAAATGGCTTAAACATTCGAAATCTTCCCCCATAACTCAATCATATTTAACTTTTCAGAAACTTGTTTTAAATGATAAGTTACTTTTAGAAATTGATGCCTATAAGGAAGCTCTAAATGAAATCAAACTTAAAAAGTTAATTGACGATGCTATTTTGATCGAACGTATGCATACAATGAAGATTGTTATAGAAGCCGTTAAAAATGCACTTGAAAACGAACGACAAGATGTGTAATCATTGAGTTCTTTGGACTTAATTTATTTATTATAAAGATCAGCTTACGCGGTTCAAAGTGCATTCGATAATCAACAAGTGAAAGAACGAAACAAGTGAAAGAACGAAACACGCGTAACCGTAGAAGGGAATGTGCTCAGGTAGCTGAAAAACGTATTAAGCATACTATATCAGATAATATAACATCTTTTAAAATAAAAAATGACACAACAAAGATTCTATAGATTATATTAGTAATTACTCCACACATCCCTTTTGAAATTATGGAAGCTATCAGCACTATCTTTATAGATGGTGGTCTATTTTTTTTGTACCTCCTGATGGTCGAAGATTGCGACGATGGATGTTGCGATCGGAGCTTTTTGCGAGTTTTGCTCAGTATGAAGCCGCTACAGAACAATGGTTGTGTTCGTCACTGTAAGGACGAGGATGTTACAGTACCCTTTATTGTCGATCATCGATTTCTGAACACGTTGTTCAATATACATGCTTACACCCCCCAGTGGTTCTCTTCAACAATGTGTTGCGACTTCAAGGACGTAACTACCATTACAGTTGATAGGTACTTTGATACCAGAGAACAGGATAGGTTTGGTGTACCAGTTTTTTCTGATGTTGGCAACGGCACAATCATGACCTGTCCCGGTGCTATTGCACACTTTGTTCGTAAGAGGGGGATACCCCATATTAATGATCAGAGGGAGGAAACAATTTGCTTCAATTTTTATGACGCGGATTGCTTTAATGAGATTAAAGACTACAATCGGTCATATCGAAAGATGCAGATCAACGACTTCTTCTTAAATTGTGTACGTAAATCTGCACCACAGGGAGTTCGTGAGTCTATTCGAGTCAGTAGAGTTGTTCGTGACCGGATTATGGGATACTTAGTGTCACCATAAACCTATTATAATTTAACTTTTACCTAACCTGAACAACTTTCACATACCTTATACTTAGGATCTACTGTGAACTGTTGAGCTTGTGTTTTAGGTCGTGTTCGAATGTAATAAGAACCAGTCTTTAATCCTTTTTCCCATCCATAGAATAATGCACCAGTTAATTGACCATGTGTCGGTTCTTCAAAGAATAGATTTAGACTTTGTGATTGACAGACATAGGCTCCACGATCGGCCGACTGTTGAATTAATACTTTTTGTTTAATTTCCCATACAGTTTTATAAAGCTCTTTTAATTGTTTCGGAATATTAATATCTTGGACACTACCATTATTAGCAATAATTTGATTCTTTAATTTAGTATTCCATAGTCCTAGATTCGTTAAATCTTTAATAAGATATTTATTAATAATAATAAAATCACCTGCGATGGTTCGTCGACTATAAATATTACTTGTAAAAGGTTCAAAACATTCATTATTCCCCATAATCTGTGAAGTAGAGGCTGTTGGCATAAGAGCTGTTAGTAAACTATTACGGATACCGTATTTGCTAATCTTTTTCTTTAATCGAATCCAATCGTGTCTACTAGATGGTTTCACACCCCACATATCAAACTGATAAATACCCTTTGATATCGGTGAACCTTCATAACTTGAATACACTCCTTCTTTTTTAGCTAATGAACTTGATTCGTCGAGTGCAGCATAATAAATAGTTTCAAAAATATCTTTGTTTAATTGTAAGGCTTCATCTGAATCAAAGGCAAATCTCATTTTAGCATAAGTATCTGCTAATCCCTGAACTCCTAGTCCAAGAGGTCGATGTTTCATATTGGAAAGTTTTGTTTCTGGAACAGGATAATAATTTAAATCAATGACTTTATTTAGATTCTTAATTGCAATTTTAACAACCTTCTTTAATTCAGTAAAATCATATTCGGGTTGAATATGGTCAATAAAGTTTTGATAACCGCCAATATAACCATTTTTAGTAAAAATCTGTGGAACGGTATGCTCTTCAATTTTCTGTTCATCAAAAAACTCTTCATATCGGTCCTCAATATTATGAAACTCATACTCGTAATTATTATTTTTACACATCATTTTAACTAAATCACAAGCAGTACAACCAGTTTCTAAACCATAAATTAAAAACTTCGTATTAATTTCCTTTGTCTTAACAAAGGATGCCAAGGATAAACTGGCAAGAGTACAACAAGCATATTCATTCTCATCGGAATATTCATTAATTTCAATACATAGATTACTTGATTTAATTGTTCCTAAGTTCTGTTGGTTGGTTTTTCGATTTACATTATCTTTAAATCCAATATAAGGTGTTCCAGTTTCAATTTGAGCATCTAAAATATTTTTCCAAACATCCCTTGCTGGTAACTGTTTAGTAAAAAGTTTTTCTTTTTCATATGTTTCATACAATTCTTTATATTCATCTCCACAAACATTGGTTAGTTTAGGACAAACATCTGGATCAAATAATGACCAAGTAGCATCTGCTTTAACACGCTCCATAAACAGATCAGAAATCCACATCGCACTAAAAAGATCACGACAACGATCATCTTCATTTCCGTGATTTTTTCTAATTTGAAGAAATTCAATAATCTCTGGATGATGGGGTTCTAAATAGAAAGCAATCGACCCATTTCTTTTTCCACTATTATGGACTAGTCCCATATGTGTTAAATAATTATGATTGTCTTCAATATTTAGATCATATACATAACCATCATATTCACAACTTTCAATACTTCGAACTCTTGAAAATAATAAATTATTATATTCAAAGAAGTTTAATTTCTTAGACGGAGTAATATTAAGAACTGACTCTAAAATTGGATGTTTTGGAATACGTAAACTGTAACAAATTTGTTTAGTGGTAATATTTTTATATGGTGAAACGCTCCCAATATTATTTTTAATATTACCGGATGTTAGCACCCCACATTTCAATAGAATAATTCGCAACCCTTCAATTAATTCTCTACTGGTTGAACTATAATAAATTTCTTTTAATCGAGAACCGTCTGTTTCAATTAATCCGAGAATTAGTGACAATAGTTTTTGTTTAGGAAGATTAATAAATGAGGGATGGATGTATTTTTGATGTTCTTTGGTATATAACATATCATAATTGATTTCGAAATCTTTTGATAAAGTCCATTTAATGGCAATACAATTTGTATGTTCGTTTTCCCAAGAATGAATATTACGTTTTTGTAAAAAATTACGAACAAATGCTAAAGTATCTTTTTTATTAACTGTTCCACAAGTAATACCACATTCATATGAATTACAGTTTTTCTTTTTAGTAATATGCCCATCTCCTAACATAATACCATAAAATCTACATAAATCTTTATCATATTCATCCACATCTTCGACATCTGTTGGTATAGGAAATACTAAAAAGTCTGTATCTTTATTTAATTCCTCTGCTGAAACAAATTCTGGTTCAATAATACCTTCTAAAAGTTTATGTTTAATGGTAGAAAATGGTGTCATCTTTTTAATTCCACAAAGTGCAAATATTTCATGAACTTTTGTACATTTAACGTCTTCGATTGAATGTTTTGTTCTAATTTTTAAAATAGTGTCAACTTTATAATTTTTGATTACTTCTAATACCTTCTTGTAAGAACCATCCTTTGTAATTACAAAATCTCGTTCGGTAATATCTTCAATGTTTTTAACACCTGTTTTTGTGTAAATTTTGGTATCTGGTGTAAAACACTGATTTATATGTTTTGCACACTCATTATACACTCGTAACATAGGAATTAATCCGTTACTTTTACCATTAGTACTTCTAATTAAACTATTTTTACTTCGAATATTACTAATATGAACACCAATTCCACCAGCCCATTTACTGATTTGAGCACAATCTCCAATATTTTTATACATTCCTGAAACGGAATCTTCTGTTCCCAAAAGAAAACAACTTAGAAGTTGGGGTTTAGGAGTACCAGCATGAAAAAGTGTAGGTGTTGCATGTGTAAAATATTTTTGGGACATATAGTGATAGGATTCAATCGCAGATTTAATATCACCGAAATGAAGACCGATAGATACTCTCATAAAAAGATGTTGAATTCTTTCAACAATATTATTATCCACTTTCATTAGGTATGCTCGCTCAAGAGTTTTATAACTGAAATAATCAAAAGTATAATCACGTGAATAATCAATTACACTATTAAGTTTCTTTTTATGTTTCATAACAACCTTATACACTTCTTCTGAAATTAATGAAGTTTTACTATTATGGTAGAGAATATGAATAACCTCTGAAAACGAAGGTGATGTATTTTTATGATTGTTTGAAATAATAATTCTAGATGCTAACACACCATATTGTAGATTTTCTGTAGAAAGTGAAGTACAAATCTGTGCGGTTAATTCGTCGAGTTCGCTTGTTTTAACCCCATCATAAATTCGTGAAATTACTTTTTGGGCAATGGCAATATAATCAATATCCAAATCTTTTGTCTGAAATGCAATCCGATTTTTAATTTTATCAAATGATACTTCTTCCAATTCATTATTACGTTTCTGAACTTTCATAATACTATTAATAGTGCTTATTTTTTTAAATAATATATTTGTTAAAAATATATGAAAATAACATTGTTTCTAATCGTATTATTAATAGTTGTATTAATCTTTACAATAAATATAGTTGTAATTAAACACGGAGTTAATTTTAACGCAACTAAATCAGATACTTTAAAAAAACATTTAGAAGTTGAAAACAACTGCCCAAGATTAAATGGTTCATACAAACAATGTACCGATACAGGAACATACAGACATTCATTGGATGATATTAAACGTAATCACATAATATATAAAAATAATCCAAGAGTTAATATATGGAACATAACAAAATGATTTTTTTTAGATCATTTCCAAATATTCATTTAAATATTTATTCTTATTTAGAAAATAAAGATAAATATAGTTATTTTTCAAACATAAAGTTTAATGACTGTCATAAATATTTGAAAATAAAATTTAATAATAAAGATTTCATACATACAATTCAAACAGAAAATTATGAAAAGTTTGCGTTTTATTATCAGTTATTACATAAAAAACAACATCGTAAATTTATGAAATTTATGATTATATTTGCAAGAGATTTATTTATATTTAATATATTAAATAAATATAAATTAGATTTATCTCGCCATAATTATTATTTTTTAAAACAATTAGGATACAGAAATCCCATTTTATATGATTTGTATATGAAGAATAATGTTAAAAACAAGTCTTAATTATAAAATCTCCCGTTATGGAGCACTTCCCGGGACATCGTCGGGGATACCCTCCCGTGTTAGATAACCAGTCGACATTAGATGCTGGATGGTATCAATCACGTGCGGAGGATACCCCGAAGTTGTCCGACTGAAGCCCCCATCGAGGGAAAAGGGGGAATATCCCTCAGCCATAAAAATGGCCTTATTCTCAGAGTCATGAAGAGATATTTCGAAATATCCTGGCTTATCCGAAGTCGGACTTGCATAAGCTATTAGATGGACCTTGATAGTTTGACACGGGGTCTTGGATGGTCCATAGCACCCGGAATACGAAACTGTGAAGAAAGTATCGAGTGCGTTGTGAGTTACCTCAAGAAAACCAAGCTCCTCCCGAAAGAAGGGCATAAGACGGCTTAATGCATGACGACAATCAGCTTGTTTGTTCATCTCATCCAAAAACCATTGGTTTGAGGGGTTGTGAGAATTGACCATTGTGTTTGAGTCAACAAAAGCAACACCTGTTTGTGTTATCATACATATTAAACTACAATCGTTTCATTTTTTTTTTGTAAGATATATTATATAATGCGACAATACTATATAATATTATTATTAGCGTACATACTAAAAACACTTGCAGGTATACCCATTTTATATGAATCATATTTTACCGGTAATACAACACTCCTCCCTTATTCCTCTTTAATTATGATTCTTCTATCAAGTGTTATATTATTATATGTAGCTATTTCAATTGCAAAGACATTATCAGGTAGTTACTACTTACATGTTTTAATATTTTTAGCCTATTTTGTTATTTATGGTGCTATATTAGCGATAAAATTATTGAATGATTATGATTTAAATTAAAGTTCAATTGTATCTTCTACTAGACCTTCGGTTAGAACCTCTGTTGGAACCTCTGTTGGAACCTCTGTAGGAACCTCTGCTGGAACCTCTGCGGGAACATCTGTATGAGATGTTTTCTGATTATTCATTTTTTTAAAACGATTCGGTGGCCTACGAGTACGAAGAGTTGCTTCATTCCTTTCAACAAAACCTTTAAAATTAATACCACTAAGATACGCACCGAGTTTTTGCCACTCGTCTACACATAAGGTAATTGTTTGATTTGAAACAATTCCACTAATTTCAATACGATTATCTCGGGAAGTACGATGATGAAATCTAATGGGACCAGTACTATATGTTCGTCCGATTTGACGAAGTGCCTCATCTGTACTAATTGATCCATCCGCAACATTATTTAATAAAGTTACTCTCTCATCTTTACGTGATTTATTAGTTCTAGTTTGTCGTGGTGTTCTACGATAAATAGAAAATCCGTCTTGGGGTGTGTTATTTTCTGTCATTATATATAAATATATTGTAATAAATCTTTATATATTATTAAATACCGCATTTAAATATATAACGTATTATATATTTATATATGATAACAGTTTATTTATTAGATACCACCGAGCAAAAATTTAAATATACCACTAAAAAATATAATAATTATGGTGATTTTGTTAATCACGTAATAAAACAAATAAAATGGTATGTTTTTTCAATTGATAATATTATTATTACACTTAATGAAAAAATAATAAAACTAAACGAAGTTAATTTAAATAATGAACTTGATAGTAATACATTAACTAAAATTGAGGTGTATGAAAGAAAAAGAGATGAATATGGAAATGTTTGTGATTCAGAGTTTGTTACTAATTTTTTAAAATGGAGGCAGATTTGCCAAGATACTTTATTTGCAAAAGATTTAGAGAAATCTGTAAATAGGAGCAATACTTCCATAAATATGAACAATTCATCAGTTATTAACTATTTATCTCGATTTAATAGAACACATCCGATAATGCCACCACTGTATCCGCCAGCACAAGCACCCCCACCACCATCACCACAAACACCACCATCACCACAAGCACCACCAGCACCACAAGCACCACAAGCACCACCAGCACCACAAGCACCTCCTATGCACCCAATAACACCCTCGTGGGTATCAGTTCCAGTAGATATGTCTGAACTGGAATTAGATAACCCGCTTCCATATCCACAGGAACCGATGCCCGCGAGTATAACAGGTGCACTAGCAGTAGCAGGTGAAGTAGCAGGTGAAACGTTACCAGGTTCATCTGATATTTTTCAACAATTATTTGTAACTCCGCCACATTCATCCTCTGATGCAGTCCAACTCGGTCAACCACTGCCATTAAATCAACTCTCAATGTCACAAGTAATATTAAATACTTTCATAGAAAATATAGAGAACTTAGCACTTGATTTTAATGATAATGAATTAGAAGAGATGACTGATATAAAAATGGTACTTACAGAAGAAGAACTACAAAAATGTAGAACATGTTGTTTCAAAGATATCAAAGACGATAGTAATTATAAAGTAGTAGAAAAATGTAATTTTACTTTAGAAGAGTTTACCGATGAGTCTGAGATATTATGTTTACCTTGTAATCATTACTTTATGTTGGAAGAAATAACAGAATGGTTAACAGTGCATAGTTACAAGTGTCCTGTTTGTAGAATGGAATCCGGCAAAGGAACAATGTTATAATAATGATAACTAAATGATAACAAGATTGTTTCTATTTATAGAAATAACGTTACTAATATATATGACCGATTTTGATAATATTTTATTAAATCTTAATACAGTTAAATCCAAGAACTATGAGAAGTTTAATATTATTATTAATAATATTAAAAGTAAACCCCCAAATAATACTTTATCGTATAAAGTTAAAGAATTAAAAAACACAATTAGTAAAAAACAATACTTTAATAGTCAAAAAATCGGATATAAAAATGATTTAGTAAGTTCATCTACCGAATTATCCAATTCGGTTAATATTCAATGTGAGTCAGAAAGAATCAGTTGGTCGAAATTATCAAAAAAAACAAAAAAAGAAAAACTAATGGCATATATTGAAAAACATGATATTCCAGAAGATATTTCCGAGCTAATTCAAAAACAAAAAATTAACAAAAAAGATGTAGACTATGATATATTTATCGAAGAGATTACAAATCTAAATTTTTTAACATTTGAGAATGAGACCTATAAAATAATTAAAAAACAACAAAAAGTAAAAAAGAAAAAGAAAATATTCAAATAATAATATTACTAATATAATATATGATAGCTATATTTATAGTTATACTTTTAATAATAGGACTTGCATTGATTTACAATTTTTATGATAATTTTAATACATCTATAAATGGAAAACTTTTATCAAGAATTAATCATAAACTTAAGAGTGTTTCAAATAATAAAATAATAAAGGTAAAAGGGTTGGAAACAAAATTAATACCGGCAACAATTGATTTACGTACAAACCTTGATTTAGATTTTATTACTCGTACAATTATTAGTAAATTAAATTGTGCTGAGTTTAATTTTATTAAAACCTCTTATGACAGGGTTATCAAAATTCAAAACAAAAATCAAATACAATATATTTTTGATGTTTTTATTTCTGAAATGAATCATGTAATGACATTTAAATTTAAGATAAATGTTGTAATAGATTACATTAAAGATCCTGCAAAGAAATATTTAACTGCAACAGAAGTTACCAATTATCCATTTAAAACATATCCAATTGGCATTCCTAAAAAGGATCAACTTGTTCCATTACCAACCGAGGTGATTCCAACAGGTAATATTGTTCTTGGAACAACATCTATTGATCCAATTTTACAACATAATATGTCAAATATTTACATTAATTATATTATGATTGAAAATTCAACGATGGTTTATAATTCAGAAAAGATTACTAGAAAAACTGCTGGGGTAAATGATACAACATTAGATTCTTCAATAATTGAAACATTTCAATCCGCACCAAATGATCGAAAATTGAGACAAGCAAAATTTCGAAACCCTTGGACAAAAATAACAGACAAAAATGCGAAGATTTATAATTGGCCCTGTGCGTCCAAGAAGTTTTTATGGGACTCGCTTGGTGTTATACCCGATGACCAAATGGTTGTTCCAACAAAAGAGTGTCCTGGTGCCAGTTGGTGGAGATCACCGTCGTTACAAGCTTTCCAAGCCTGGCCAATTTTCAATAAAGCGACCGCTCATTCTGGGGAATATTATAATCTTTTTGATTTATCAGCTGGTGTTCCACAAACTGGGTTTAGTGGTCAATAATAAACATATAATAAGCTTATTATATTAAAAATGATACGTTCTTTGATCTACCAACTTTATTAATTATTTAAAGACACTCTGTATCACAAACATGACTCTGAGACGCCATTATGACAAGGGCAATGAAATACTGAAGTGGGCAAGAGGTCTCCCGATCAGTCTCCTGATCCTATGCTATCTACTAGCATATCAAGTCAAGGAGATCTTCGATTGGGCAATAGTGAACGTACTTCACTATTCGACGTTTGTCCCCTACAACTTATCCGATAAGGAGGAAATGGTGAGGACGTGGATTCCTGTAAAGAATACTGTCTCAAAGGAGACAGACATTCTTCCTTATATAACATTGACAAGATATGTACATAAGGTGCGTACGCAGAGTTTCTGTTGTGTTTTCTGTTGGCTTCTACTCACAAAGACCGCGAGGAGTGTTTCCTTACCATCACTTCTGAATTTGGAACAGGATGACAAGATACCACCAAAGACGTCTTCGTGTCTACCTACATGTGATATAAGACGTCGAGGAGGCGACGTCATTCTCCATGGAGTAGAATATAAAGTCTACTTGATGTTCTGCCACAGGAAGAGGTTGATACACACATTCTCTTTGTGCGGTAGTACTATGGAATTTGGAACTCCATGGCACAATATGTAGATAAAACCTACATATCTACCGGAGTTGGCATATTATAATCTTTTTGATCTGTGATATGGTCTTCCTCAAACCGGGTTTAGTGGTCAATAAATTAATCATTTTTAAGAATAGCATTTTCTCTTTTTAATTTAACAATTTCTATTTTGAGTAATTCAATCTTTGCTTCAAACTTATCACGTTCAGAGTTAATTAAATCTTTTTGTAAATCAATCATATTTTCAAAAACAGTTAAATGTTCACCCATCATTCGTTTTTGGATACGTTCATGAATAACAATTTCTCCTTGTAATGAACTAGTTTTTGCTTGTTCTTCAATAAGCATTATTCGTTCTGATTTACCAGATGACATCTTTAATATAATTATAATTATAATTATAACTATATAATATGTATTTATAATCAATTTTTAATTACATATCCTTTTATAAAATCGCTTTGGGATAAAATCGCTAAATCGCTTTATCAATAAATAATCTTATCAATATCAGCAAGTTTAATATCACAAAGACGCCGAGGGTTGAAGGTTAGAGTGTATGACGAAGCATCAATCTCAGAATCAATTTCAGCACGGAGTGAATCGACCAATAGTGGGAACTGTTCAATGCACAACCCATTTCGGTTTCGTGTAGCGTTTGCCCTATCGAGGATATCCGACTGTCGGTTTGAACCAATTCGGAAGATTGTTTCAGTGTTCTCTGTAATTAAGAGTTTAATAAAATTTCTCAGTCCATATTCGATTCTCTCCCACCGGTCACTATCAATATTATTTGTTGCACAATATTCTTTAAGATGGTCGAAATTATCGACGGATCGACCGGTGGACTCCATATAGCTTTTGAGACCGGGAAGAGTTTTCACAGTATTCGACATAGGAACACATAGACAACCGGTATTCCCATCGTAGTCTGCAATAATGACATTGCTACGAATCGGACAGGTCAGAATGGTTGTATAGGCGAGACACTCTGTATCGATTTCCAATGTCTTACCTGTTAGATAATCCTCTGAAATAATCGGTCCCATAGTATCCAATGTGGATGTGGTATGATTCCATTGGTACATTGTTGAAGGGTGTCCATCAGTCTCAGCTGGTGCAGTTGGTTTAACGATTAGTGACAACTCGTAGACATCGTATCGAAAAATCGAAAATAGAATATGTTTGGGAATTACAAGTACTCCGGCAAGAAGTGCTTCGCGAACAAGTTTGCAAACTTCGTGATTGTCGTCTGTAAATGTCATGCGAGTAGGGATTTTGGGACAGCAGTTGATTTGATCGTTCAACATAATAAGTTTTACAAGATGAAAGAGGTTAACCGTTAAGGACAATATCCAGCCTGGATGGGTTTCAAAAAGAAATTTTCCATATTTTCTAATATGGGCATTGGTTTCGAGGCACCCGCAGTTAAATCCCAGAAGAGTTTCCATTGTGATCATTTTTAGGGAAGTGGTTTACGTATATAACGGATGTTGTTTTTAATAGAATAATAGTTATTTGTTATACTATATCGTTTTTATTTAAACTTGAAATGATATAATAATATAATGGATATTGATCAAATCAAATCATCTGAACGAAAAAAGGTATATAAGGGTATCAATTCAATATTTTATTTTTTAAAAGAAAATAATATACCACTATTTGGATATTCCTCCTTAGAGTATCAGTTATATGGTAAGTTAAATTATAATAAACCAATAATTGTTACAACAAACAAAAACAATAAGGTATTTTTAGACTTCTTTAAAGCTTTATATAAAAAAACCAGATTATTCTTTTCCTTACCAGTCAAAAATAAATATAATTACATTTATTTATTGAATTTACAACCAGTATTAATCATACATTTTACAAAAAAAGAGTATCCAATTCAACAAAAGAATGGTGTAAGTTATGTTGAATCTTTCCATAGTTTACAACATTTGTATTATGAAAATACAATGTCATTAACACATTCACAATATTGGACAAAATGGGTAGATATTGAATTAGAAACAAATAAACATCTGTTAAAATTAAATGTACCATTAGAAGACCCAATTAAATTGGATTATAATTATGACCATCTATTCAAATATAAACCCATTATAACTGGCGGACAAGCATTTGATAAAATTATGAATACTACATATTTTAATAAGAGTAAATATCAATTTATTGTAACAAACAAGGATATGTTAGAGGAGTTTGATGAAGAAAATATCACAATTATGAATACAATAGATAATATCAATTATTTTTATACACATTACCAAATTAAAAACAAGGATGATATTATTTTAGACATATTCTTGTATTCTAAAATTACAAATTATGTTGAAATTGATGGAAAATATTATTCAAACTACCATGGTGCATTATTTCATCTATTATATGATAATATTGACTATCGTTGTTATGTCACAAGACTATTACAATACATTGATACAAATAATATTGATATAACAACAAATGATTTTTTTAAAGTATATCAAAAGAATTATGTATTGGAGTATTCTAAAAATATATTACAAAATAGGGTTAAGTCGTATTATAAAAGAGAAGAGAAGAGAAAAAAACCTGACACACAAATAGTTATATAATATTTACTCTGTCTTCTACCGCACGCTTACGCATTTCATTATGGCCTTGTCAAAATCAAAACATACATTTTCCTATTCCGGACGGAAACACTCGCGCACGCCCCAGGAGGTTGGCATTCGTTGCCGGGAGAGTCCTCTGCCTTACGATGACTGGATGGGATTCGGAGCAGAAGGAAACGATGAGACTTGGGTGCGACGATTCGAGGACGAGGAAAAAGACAACAAACATCGTTCACACGTTCAGCATTCGCGACAGAAGCATTTTGCCCGGAAAAGGACCGACAAGAAAGTTTTCAAAAAAAAAAGCGAAGTGCTTCGATCAACAAGAAGGCTTCTAAAAAGAGGCGTAAGTAGGAGTAACAATTTGATTTATAATAAAAAATGACACGTAAAACATTTTGAAGAATACATTAGTTATTAGTTATTAGTTAAAAAGTTCTTCTACGATGACATTTCCATCTGTCTTCTACGGGTTCTTGCTCTTCATGAATTTCGCCGTTTGGTCCCAAATGGACCCGACCCGCATCTTGCACGCGTTGTCCCTCGTTTACACGATTTTGATCACGTTGGGAACCGTCTGGTTCTGCAAGTGGTTCATCCGGGAGTCCCCGAACAAGGAAGACTTGGACCAAGACCCCTTGGTTCACCCCATTAACATTAAGATCCTCGTCTGCGGAACGGTCTCGCTCCAGCCTAATTTTGGTGGACCTGAAATCGTTGCGGAGTGGGAAAAACTCATCCCTCTTTTGGAGAGTTTTTTCGAACGCTGCGTGTTCCACATCTGGGTCGGCGGTGGTGGCAGTGGTGCAATCGAACCATTGATCGACTACCTCAAAACTAAACCCGACGCCCGAAAGTATTTCGTGATCCACGCCATCGTTCCCGACGCCAGCATCGGACAAAAGGACTACGATTCGTGGACAATGATCGCAAAGAAACTCGGACAAATGGTCAAGCTCACCCGAAAGGGCACGAGTTGGGCCAATCGCAACGAGATCCTCATCAACGAAGCACTCACTGTTCCGTCGCCCTGGTCAACCCTGTCCTTCTTCTTCGGAGGGTACACTGGTACCGGACAGGAGGCGGCGAGCGTGATTCGCCACTCCAACAACCCGAAGATCACCCCGGCAATCATCTGCCCGTTCCGTCAAACGACAGGTGTTGCAGGAGGCCTTTCCGTCAATCAACACGGAATTGAGTTCACCATGCCAACCATGGCTTACTCCACGCCCACGATCGATTTCGTCAAGATGCTCCTCACCTGGTTCACCGGTGGGTTCAATGCGTCCTGCTTCCCGCCAATGTCTGATGCCGATTACAACCGTTATGCAAACGTGGCCAACAACTCGTGAGATGACTTCTCAAGAATCAGTTCATCATACTGATTACCTTATAATCAACCAAATAATAAATAAAAACGAAAATAATACCAATTAAATAAATATATAAAATTAAACAATGTTTGGTTTTATACTAGCAACCGTATCAGCTATTTACATTATGGATCGTTGTATCCAATACAAGGTCGGACAGCATTTGGCGGCTGATCAGATACCTTTTCATTATAAAAAGAAAAAACGAAATAATTTTATAATAATACATAATCTTAGTATAATTACCTAATATATGTCAACTACTCATTTTGCACAGCACCTATTTGATTATCAAATGAAAACTGCAATGAATACTGTGAAATGTAAGCTTGAAAAAGAGCTTTTTTACGAAGAAGCTATTAAAAAGATGGGTCTTTTCCTAATGTGTTCATATTGGCCGGACAGTTTGCGTGAAGCTGAAAGGGAAACCGTGCTCCAAACTCATATGAGTTTCATTAATTATAATATCTACCGAATATATTCACGAAATGTTAAACTATATCTAACATCTCCAATATCAGATGGCGGTACTGCATGAGTATAATCTTCTTGGCTTCGTCCATTCATAATAAACAATGAACCATCTTCTAAATCATAACTAAATGATTCAGATGAATCATTATGTTTGAATGTAAGTTGCCTAGTTGCACCAACAGAATAAATTAAAATAGTTGGTTCTTTACCAAAACTGTAATTACTATCACGGTGTGGCTTAATGTGATCAATACCCGTTCGGTATTTATTAACTAAACAACTATTAATATTTACATCAGATAGTCCCATTTCATTGTATTTCTCTTGAACTCTATCCTGTAAGGTAGATAACCAAATAGGGTATTCTTGTGGAACCCATTGTTTCCTTATAGTCGTCCATTGTTTATTGAAATAGTCTGGTCCAAACCACAATTGTTCTTTATTCACTTTTTTATCAAAGGTAGTAGACAAAAAAGATGTTTCATCTAACTGTTCTTTGACTAATATAGATGGTAGAAAGTCTGGAATGTAATCAAACATTATTGTTTAGTATAATTATAAAAGGTTTAAGTGATTGTGAAATCACTTTTAAAAAAATATAAGGGGTTTAAGTGATCGTGAAAATCAATTTTAACTTTTCATCATTTCAATAATAGCTAGTCCAATATTTTTAGCTAATTGGGGAGGGACTGCATTACCTAATTGTGTAAATATCTTTCCTTTTGGTCCTTTAAAAACATAACTATCTGGAAAAGATTGTAAACGAGCTAATTCACGTGGTGTCATATGTCTATTTTTTTCATAATGAACAAATACAGCTCCGTGATTTTCCTTAACCGTATTAGATGGTTTATCTGGATAACATTTGAAGTTTGCTTCGGAATAACCAGTATAACTCTGTCCACAAGGTGTATCTTTAATACGCTGAACGGTTGTTTTATCTTTATATTTTCTAAAAATATGTGAAAAATCAATATCTTCGTTCATATCTTTTAAATCATCAATCGCATTCTTAACAGTTGTCCATTTTTTAGTATTTACTTTACTGTTATTAGAATGTGTTTCAATTGGATATTGTATGTTATTTTTTTTAGAAGCAATCAAAATAACACGTTCACGTTTTTGTGGAACTCCAAAGTTTGCTGAGTTTAGTAATTTATGTTCAATATTATAACCAAGAGCTTTAAATTTACTTTTAATTGTATCTAAAACACTAATTTTAAGTTTATCTAATTCTTTGTTACTTAATTCTTTTTTTCTAATTTTATTTTTAAGATCATCTGATATATTTTCAGGAAAGTGTTTAATTGTTAATAAACCTTTGACATTTTCCATAATACAAATTTCTGGATCAATATTTTTAACAATCTCAAAATAATCTAAAAATAATTTACCTCTTTTATCAAATGGATCTCTCTTACCTGCGGTTGAATATGCTTGACATGGTGGACCGCCCACAATAATATTACAATTGTGTTTTTTTCCATTTTTAATTATTTCATCTTTAATTAATGGATCTGTAATATCTCCCTCAACCATTATTGTATCTTTATGATTTGCTCGGTGTGTATTACAAAAGGCATTGATATATTCATTTGCCACCTTAATATTAAATCCAGCTTGTTCTAAACCACAGGAGAATCCTCCCGCACCAGCAAATAAATCAATAACATTTAAGTTCATTATAATTATATTATTATAGATTTAATCTTATAAATAATCATTTTTATGTGTAATTTACATTAAATATTCTTAATATAATTTTTAATTTTAATAATTTGATCCTTTAATGTACAAATAATGTTATTTTTATTTAATAATTCATATTGTAGTCCTATGATTTCTGTGTCTTTCTCATCATAAATATCTTTAATATATTGATTAAATACAATTGGATCATACCAATATGTACCTACCATTGCATTTATATCATTTTTATCAAATGATTCATTACCTGATATATAATCAATTCCAAACATTTTCAATGATGGTATATTTGTTGCTTTATATCGTATCCCAGTTTCTTTCATTTTTTTACAATGTTGTCTCTTTAATAAATTACAATGTCTACATAAACATTGGAAATCTTCTTTTTTTTGTGTATTTTTATTTAGAACTCGTGGATCATTATATAAATCATTTTTGTGATCACAAGTCAAATCAGATGTAGAACCACATACCACACATACTCCTATTGTTTTTTTATGGTATTTGAGAATATCTTTGTGAATATCTCTTTTTTTTTTTTGATTTTTATTAAATCCATTTATTCTAAACTGAGTAATCCTATTACCTTGTTTTTTTGTTTCCCATATATATCTATTATCATTACTACAAAATGATGGTCGACCATTTCTCATAATCCCATTATTTCCTGTTTTTTTAATTTCTTTATTAACAGTATCTCTTGAAATCCAATTAGAAATACCATTTTCATCTGGGTCAAATGCTGCATCGACTTTTTTTTGTATAATTGTTAACATTTTATTATAAATAATATATGTGCATATCTTTAAAACATTCAATTTTTAAAATTGAATATTCTATATCTAACGTATATATGAATATAATATAAACATTATGTTAGCTTATAGATATTCTTCTATTAAAACAACCGGTGTTCATAGCCAGGATCAAGCTACTCGATATATGAACCGACTTAAAATTAAAACCACTAAAAAAAGTGGGGAAACAGTTATATTACCACGTGGTTCAATTAAACCAATTGGATTGTCCCATTTAGGTGGATCAACCGATGATGGATTAGGTGATATTTATCCTGTTGCCGTAGATAAAATTTTTTATCCAAAGATTGATTTTACACTTAAACGTGGAACAGAAGATTCTTATTCTACTTTTCACATTCCATTACAATATCGAACAATTGACAATGCTTCTTATGGACATTTATCATCTGATATCAAAGGAAAAATAACAGTACTTCTGGATTTTTTACTCACTAATGGTAATTACATTACAAAACAAGTAAAATCTGTAGGCGGATCATTCGGAAGAGGTAATTTATATGAAACTGACTTTGTTGGTCCATACTATTATTCTTCTGTTATTCCAGTAGAAAATAAGGTAACTATTCCAGAACATTGGACATATGGTATGCCTCATCATCCACATCCTCATAGCAGTGATTATGACAAATCTGTCTATTTTAGTTTTGTTAAGAATGCATTCATTATTAACGAAATGACAGATAAAATGATTTCCGATCTTGTAGAAGTGTATGAGGAATTATGCTCAGATAGCAACCATTCACATACTAAATCTCGAAAATTAGGTGAATTCTTAATGTTTATGCACCAAGGTGGATTTAAATATATGTGTCATCGAATATATCCTGGTGGAATATTCGTTGTAGAAACTATCACCCACTGTTTTATGAAAGTTGGTGCTCCACCAATTCAAACCCCGACACAAAAACCAATTACAACTGGTGGTGGATTACATATTAATGGATTTCCTGTCACAACAAAAGAACTATTTTCAGATGTTACAATTGATGTAATTAAAAGTTTTGGTGTTCATTTTGAAATGTATGGAATGATTCCACCAGGTGAAATCTATCTCTTACAAAAAGAGAACTCTGATGGAACATTAACCTCCTTTTGGACATTCCCAGCACCACATGGAGCATTTATTTACCGACCAAAGAGTGGTAAAGATTGTCGCAATTTTGGCTATGTAATTCTTCCATTTGGTGTTTCAAAAGAGGACCAACTTCAAACACAAGGTATTGCTCCTAATCTTATTCAGTCTCGTTGCATTATCTGTTTAGAGGATGAATCAGCTACTCATGGATTTGTTTGTAATGGACATAAGCACTACTTATATTGTAGTAGTTGTACAACACATTCAAGTATTACTACTAAATGTGCTATCTGTCGTAAAACACATAGTAGTGGACCACAAGCATTATGAAATAAAGCCTAATTATATTTATAATTTAAAAAAGATCTTCAATGGTTCCATCTGGACCAGCAGTATATGGGAAAATATCATGTCCATAAAAACGTTGATTTACCATTTTACCATTTTCACACATGATATTTACATAAAATTCTCGGTGTGGAATAACTCC
>TARA_B110000211_G_scaffold235033_1_pt1 | contig 26300 bp, 18 predicted proteins | sample TARA_B110000211 | Tara Oceans TARA_B110000211 (sample SAMEA4397516) | marine metagenome | biome: Polar Biome; feature: [DCM] deep chlorophyll maximum layer (ENVO:01000326); material: water (ENVO:00002006), including particulate matter (ENVO:01000060) such as... | depth 30 m
TGTGGTCTTGTAATAAAGTTTGATCACATGTATTAAAGTTTGATAAAAATGATATTTATGTATTAAAGTTTGATCAAATATAAGCCTTCAGGTACTCTTAAAGTGCTTGGAGGCTTTTTTATGTCAGATGAAAATAAACCATTAAACGAAAAAGATAAAAAAAGGTTAGCTGAAGGTCGTGGCCAAGGTACTGGAATAGACTATATACCATTCATAAAGGTTGGTGAATTTAGCAGTGATGGGGAAAGTATTCGAGTCAAAGGCCATGTAGCGAAAAGAATTCACCACTTCTTGTCTGGTATAGAACTATCTTTGTTTGTGATTTTTGATTGGCACATCAATACTCTTGATATAAGAGAGCAGTTTCCCATCCCGCTGAAAGATAGCCTATATATAGCGAAAAAGCTTGGTATCAAACATCCACAACACCATGGAGAGCTGACAATAGTAACAACCGACATTGTTGTTGATTTTAAAGGTGGTAAGAAGTTGGCTTTCGCAGTTAAGCCATTTGAAAAGTTGAAAGGAAAAAGGCTTGCTGAAAAGCTACTGATAGAAAAAGTATATTGGGAAAGCAAAAAGGTTGATTGGTTAGTTTTTACAGAAAATGAAATCGAAGAGTCAGTGAAGGAGAATATGAACTGGCTACGCCCAATGATGGATATAGATCAGAAATGCCCGCACGAAATTTATACGGCAGATTTAATCTCTTTTTATAACAGAATACTCAAGTACCCCAAGTTAAAACTCACCAAAATATGTGCAACATTAGATGACGATTATGAGCTTGAACCGGGCTATCATATTGCCGTCTTGCGGTATGGAATTGCTAACCGATTTTTTCGTATACCACTAAAAACACATTATTATTCTTTAACTTGCGCACAATTAGCATTAAGCAATGAAGACGAACGAGGTATCTTGAATGTATCTTAATCGTGTTTACAAACATCAAACTAAAACTTACAGAGTGGTATATGAAGCAATTGATGGGCTTTGGATCATTGAGCTTGAAAATACCAATGCATGGCCTATTTATGTAGACCTAGAAGAGCTTAATAATGCGCAAGAAAATCAAGAGTTGGAATTCATAACAGACCCCTATACTCCACCTGCAGTATTAAATGATGTCGTTTTACAGAAAAGAGATGAAGCGTTCAAATCAATTACCCCTATTATAATCAGAACCCCTGAGCTATTTGACAAATCAGTCAGAAATAAACTAATTCAAGAAGCTGTCGCAACAGGGAGTCACCCTCGTATTTATTATGTTCGGTATTTAAGAAAGTACTTTCAGCAAGGAATGTCGGCAAATGCACTATTAGCAAAGTACTGCAATTCTGGTGGTAAAGGTAAAGTTAGAAGGTCGAGTGGCAAAAAAGTAGGCAAAAAAAGGTCGCTATCAAAAGGTACAGGTGTTGTTATTACTGATGATATATGCAGGTTATTTGAGCTTGCAATAGAGGGGCATTATTTTGTTCGCTCTCATACAACTCTGGCTAATACATATATTAAATTCCTAGCCATGTATAAATCTAACTACCCCGAAGTTGATGCTTACGATGTACCGACAGAAGATCAATTTAATTATTTTTATTATAAAAACTACGCCAAAGAACATGTAATTAAAAAAACAACGCCACGAAAAATATATGACAATGACATAAAACCTTTAATTAGCACTTCTACCAATATGAATATTGGCCCCGGAGGAAGGTATGAGATTGACGCGACCATTGTTGATATTTACACAGTATCAGAGCTTGACCCAGAAATCATTGTTGGCAGACCAACACTATATTTAGTCAAAGATGTCTTTAGTCGAATGATTGTTGGAATGTACTTAGGCTTCGAAAATGCATCTTGGGTGACTGCTAGTATGGCAATGATAAATGCTTTTTGTGACAAGGTTAAGTTTTGCCAAGAGTTCGGCATCGATATTAGAACAGAAGACTGGCCTAGTGTAGGCGTTCCTGCTGGCTTAATGGCTGATAAAGGCGAGCTAATGAGTCATCAAGCCGATGTTTTGGTTAATGCATTAAATATTCAGTTATCAAATTCAAGGTCATATTTAGGAAGTGATAAAGGTGGTGTAGAAAGAGCATTTAATACCATACAAACAGCCTTTAAACCCTATGCTGAAGGTATTGTTGAGCCAGTAAATGGTAAAAAACGTTTAGGTAAACGCTATGAATTAGATGCTGATTTAAACTTGAAGCAACTAACTAGAATGATTATCCGAATTATTTTGAATCATAATAATGGCAGGCCAGTCAAAGGTTATGATTTTGCTAAAGATATGCCAGTAGATCTTCCTGCTGTGCCAATACAGCTTTGGAATTGGGGGATAAAAAATAGAACAGGCAAGCTAAAGTATGAAGATGAAAAATATATATGGATTAATTTATTACCCCAAGGAAAAGGCACTTTTTCAGATAAAGGATTAAAGTTTAGAGGTTTGTTTTATACCTGTGATCAAGCCATTAGAGCTGGTTGGCTGGAAAGAACAGGTCAAACAGGTCGGCCAAAATCCGTTGTTATTTCGTTTGACCCCAGAAGTGTTAATGAAATATACGTTAGATTCAAAAATGATCACCATAACTATTGGATTTGTAGGTTATCTGATAGAAGCCGTCGTTATAAATCCTTGTCGTTTTCTGAGGTCAATTTGTTAAAGTCTTACGCTGGCAAATCTGTGATACAAGAAAGACAAAGGTATAGGTTTGATGCGGTAGACTTGCAAGAAGAGTTAGAAAATATAGCCGCAGAGGCACAAAAAAATAAAACTAATTTGCATAAAGTGTCGAACAGTAAAAGGCTAAGCGGTATAAAACAAAATAAACAAAATGAGAAAAAAGTTGAAAGGCAAAGAACGGTTCGTCACCAGTCAGAAGGTAATAGCAACAATAATCAAGCCCCTGTTGTTGATATTAATACGAGAAAAGTAAAGGAGAATAGCAGTTTCAAATTACCCTCAATTGATGACTTATTAGGTGATGATGAATGACAAATATAAAGCTAGCAGAATATAAATGCGCCGAGATATCTGAATATCAGGGGCACCCTCTCATTGAAGCCCTGCCAAGCCTTAAAAGTCCTCTTGAAGTTGTCGGGTATTTAAACAAATTTCCCAAAATACCACCTGAAGAGCTATCGTTACCGGCCTATGTTCGTAGGCATGCCATGATGCGAATTATAGATAAATTCCTGTACCCAACAGCTAAGCATATTCAATTAGAGCAAATGATAGCTACCATGATTAGGCGAGGTTACTTATCTAGAAGTATTAAAGATAATTCTTATCAGAAAACAATTAACCAAATAGATCATATTGATTTTCGTCAGACATATCGAAATGCTGGCAGTTTAGCGGTTTCAACCTCTGTTTTTGGCTGTTCAGGAACGGGAAAGTCTACCACGGTAGAGTTGATATTAAATACCTATGATCAAGCGCTTTATCATAGTAGCTATCAGCACACCCAGCTCGTTTGGTTAAAATTAGAGTGCCCACATGATGGGTCTGAAAAAGGCCTTTGCATTCAATTTTTTAAAGCGGTTGATCAAGTATTAAACAGTGATTACGAGAACCTATACGTAAAAAGTCGCTCTACCGCTGAAACTTTGCTTGGCGATATTGCTCGTGTTGCCGCTAATCATTCCTTAGGACTGCTCGTGCTAGATGAAATCCAACATTTAAAACTTGCTAAGTCTAATGGGGCAAAAAAACTATTAAATTTCTTTGTTACTTTGTCTAACGTTATACATGTCCCCGTGGTTTATATAGGAACACCATCATCTTTGAGTTTGTTTAATAAAACAATGAGGTCAGCAAGAAGATCTAGTCAATACGGTGGTATTGTCTGGGAGCGTTTTTCAATTGAAAAAGATGAACTAGGAGTAGATTCAGAATGGGACAAATTTATAAACCGTTTATGGAAACTTCAGTGGTTTAAAATCCCAACCCCTATTACACCAGCGTTAAATCAACAATTTTGGGAGTTAACACAAGGAATACCTCACATAGCAGTAACCCTTTTTTATTTGTGTCAGGTCAGAGCTGTCACGGTAGAAAATGAAGTCATCAATAAAGAGTTAATTGATCAGATTTATGATGAGCAACTTAAAATTATTCACCCAATGATTAGAGCTTTAAGTTTGGGCCGTATTGAAGATATAGAAAAATATGATGATTTAGACATAAACGATGATGTCTTTAGAATGAATATACCAGAGCCAGAGTATACACAAGAAATTGAATCAGAAGAGCCTAGTTGCACGAATAAGTTAACTCAGCTCATTAGCTTATTAGTAAAAATGAACATAGGGGATGATATAGCACCAGAATTAGCAAAATTTACCATACAGAATAACCCTAACATGACATTGTTTGAGTTAATTGGTGAAATAACGAACCCTAGCACCCATACAACATCAGCTTCTGTTACCGAGAGTAAACCAAACAAGAACTCTTCTAAAAAGCCCGCCAAGTTGACACCAGTTTATGTAGAAAACGACTTACGTTTGCTTATACAAGATGACCCAAAGGTTTCTCATTCAGAACTGAAAAAAGCCGGATTAATATTAGATATTACCCCATATTTGTAACTAAGAGTTTAACAACAACGTAAGCAGAGACATAGTCGCTTAGTAAAGCTTCCAATACCGTTAGTATCTAACGAAGAAAAATATCATTTCAACTTAAAAAATGGCACTTAAAACAACAAGTCGTGTTATGCTCAAGTTCATTTTTTCAATTTAACCTTTGGAATTAGCATGATCCGTTGTCATCTTGCTCGTCTTATGGGAGAGCACAAAATGAGTATTGCAGATGTAGCGCGAGAAACAGGCTTAAGCCGCTCGACTATCACATTACTTTATAAAGAGACTGCGCAAAAAGTGGACTTAGCGGCATTAGACAAACTTTGCTTACTTTTTGATTGTGAAATAGAAAAAATTTTAGAAAGAGCTCCACGCACAACTGAGCATTAAATCCAAGGATTGGCATCATGGCATCTGAAGCAGATACTAGAGCAAATTATATAGACCCCGCATTAAAAGCCGCACATTGGCAACCGGGCAACATCATTCGGGAGCATTACTTTACCGATGGCCGTAAGCTTGCTGGCGGTGTCCGTGGTCGTCGTTGTTTCGTCGATTATCTGCTCCACAAAGACAATCGTTACCTTGCAGTCGTTGAAGCAAAAAAAGAATCTGAGCATCCAACCAAAGGCCTTCAACAAGCCATCGACTATGCCAAGAAGCTACTCGTTCGCTTTGTCTATTCAAGCAACGGTAAACAAACCTATGAGTTCGATTTAGAAACTGGTAAAGGCGACTACATCGAGTTTTACCCAACACCACAAGAGCTTGAAAACCGCTATGCGGGTGTTAATTCGGATCTAGGTCAGCAACTTCGTAACGTGCCTTTTCATTTAGAAGGCGCAATGCAGCCGCGTTATTACCAAGAGTTAGCGGTCCATGCCGCCACAGATGCCATTGGTAAAGGTAAACCGCGCGTGCTGTTAACGCTGGCGACTGGTACAGGTAAAACCTTTATTGCTTTTCAAATCGTCCATAAACTGTTTCAGTCCCGTTGGAATAAAGAAACACCAGGAAGTCGACGGCCACGAATATTGTTTTTGGCTGATCGTAATATTTTGGCCGACCAAGCGATTAACACCTTTAATCCATACGAAAAAGATATTATCAAAATAAATGGCGAGGAGGTACGTAAGCGAGGTGGTGTTGTGCCAACCAATGCACATATCTTTTTTGCTATCTACCAAGCCATTGCTGAACGTGAAAACATAGAGGGCTACTACAAAGCGTATCCAAGTGATTTCTTTGACCTTGTAATGATTGACGAATGTCACCGTGGCAGTGCTAATGAGACAGGCTCTTGGCGAGCCATACTCGATCATTTTGGCAGTGCGGTACATGTCGGCCTAACAGCGACACCAAAACGTGAAGCCAACGTGGATACCTACGACTACTTTGGAACACCAGCGTTTGAGTACTCATTAAAAGATGGCATCAACGATGGTTTTTTAACGCCATATCGAGTTAAACGGGTGCGCACCAACTTGGATGAACTGGTGCTAACCAAAGATGACCAAGTGGTCGAAGGTGAGTCTGGGCAAGACGTTTATCAGGTAGAAGATTACGACAAGAAGATCGTTGTAGATGAACGTACCGAACTGGTCGCAAAAGCCATTTTGGACAACATCAATCCACTAGAAAAAACCATCGTCTTTTGCGAAAACCAAAATCACGCACTGACCATGCGTGACATGATCAACAAACACAAAAAGCTGAAAGATCCGCATTACTGTGTGCGTGTAACCAGTGACGAAGGTAAAGTTGGCCGCGAGCTGCTGGAAAAATTTCAAGATAACGACAAAGATATCCCTACCATCATTACCTCATCGCAAATGTTAACTACTGGAGTAGATGCCCGTAATGTGCGAAATGTAGTGCTGGATAGGACTGTCGGTTCAATGGTGGAGTTTAAACAAATTGTCGGTCGCGGCACCCGTGTTTTTGATGGCAAAGACTATTTCACCATTGTCGATTTTCGCGGTGCCACCAATAAGTTTTATGACAAAGACTGGGATGGTGAACCTGAAGCACCAGAGCCAGGAGGTATTGGTGAGCCAACACCACCTTACACACCAGAGCCTCCCGGAGGAACAGATGGCCCAGAGCCTGAGCCAGGTGAACCAACAGCTCGATTGAAAGTAAAACTAGGCAAACACCGTGAACTGAAAGTCATTGACGTTGAAACCCGTTATATCGATGAAAACGGTAAACCTCTCACGGTGCAAGAATTTGTTGAGCGCTTGATCACCCAATTACCAGGGTTGTTTAAATCGGTTGATGAACTGCGGCAGATATGGTCAGACCCAGACGAGCGCGAAACCTTGCTCGGTAAACTCGTACAAGCAGGTTTTGATAAAGAGCAACTTGCCACACTACGACGCATGTTTGAGGCAGAAGAGTGCGATATCTTCGATCTGCTGGCTTTTTTAGCCTTTGAACAGCCCATGGCAACCCGCAAAGCTCGTGCCGATCAAGTACGTACTAACAGCGCCTTCTTTAAACAATACAGCCACGAAAAGGCACAGCAGTTTTTGCACTTTGTGCTCAATCGTTATGAGCAAACTGGCAGCACCGAGCTATCACGCGAGCGCTTGCCTGCTCTCATCGAGCTATCAGGGCTGGGTACAGTGAAAGACGCCTCAACAGCATTCGGTGGAAAACCAGCCTATTTGCTGGCGGCTTTTAAACAATTACAACAACAGCTTTATCACGTGAATTAAAATGGAACTAACACTAGCGCCTAACCCGCTGCACGATCAGCAGCAAACCCTACATATCAACAAAGTAGCGACTTTGATTGGTGAAAATGGCAGCGGTAAATCCAGCATCTTGCAGTCAGTGTTTGAAGAGCGGTTAAACAAACGCGCACATCATCACCTAAATGTGGTGTGTTTTTCTTCAGGACAGAATGAAAACTACTCTGAAAAGTTTGGTGTTTACTTAAAACGCGAGCGTCAAGCGGGCAGAGGGTTGGGTTTAGAGTGCCTTTACTTTGACAAGCCTTGGTCAAAATTACTCATTTTCCTCGCAACGGCGACTAAGCGTAGCGGCAAAGTTCGCTCTTTTTTGCGCGAACGAGGCTATGTTACTGAGTCGGCATTTGCAGGCGATGACCAAACTACCTGCTTAAAATGCGCATTCAAAATTGATAAAAACTATGTCAATCGAGTTCAGGATGCTCTGAAACGTGAAGAAAGTGGTGAGGTTGATACGCTACGAAATACGCCCTATTTCCGTTCGTTAGATAGCTTCATCAACACATTTGTCTCAAATGATTATGAGTTTGAGCAACCGCTACGTAAGCGAACTATTGAAATACTAGCAAGCCGATTGATCGATATTTCGTTCGATTACCCAAGACAGCCACAAGCAGGTGAAGAAGGTATAGAAGCTGGTGAAGCAAATGTCCAGGCTCAAAATACAGCGTTTGATCCTGAAGTGAGCTTTTTTACCCAAGCGGCGGATAACGATTACTTCATAGATAAACAAGGCTACAAACTCATTTTTAAAGATGGAATAGAACTTGACCAGTTAAGCGATGGTGAATATCAACTGCTCTTTCTATACGCGTTGATAGACATTTTTGATGCACCGAATACGCTATTCCTGTTTGATGAAGCAGATTCGCACCTGCACTACAAAAACGTAGAGAAACTATGGTCGCTATTACACAGCATTCAAGGCCATGCGATTACCACGACACACCTGTTGGACTCTATTTCTGCAAAAGAAAACCGCATAGAACACCTGAAAGTGGTGGAACAAGGTCGCATCAATGAAGACAACAAAATCAAGCAACTAATCAGCCGGCTCAGTGTACTTTCTCGTGCCAAATCTGTTGAGTTTGAGGTGTGTGGCAAACTGCCAAATATCGCCTTATTAGATGACTACAACGACTGGATTATCTTCACCAAACTTGCTGCTCGTAAAGGTCTGGATGTATCTCTATTGGAGCAAGTTCATGCTATAGGAAAATCGTCTAGTCGCAACGATGACAATGAAAGTATTGGTAAAGCCAAAGTAGACTGGACCCAATCGCTTAGCAAAGCCGAAACAGATTTGGAGACACTGAACGTATTTCTCGTATGTGACAGAGATAATTCAAATCCACGCTGGCACGATAACGGAGTTTTGTTATTGGGAGCGCCTCGGGACGAAGTTAATAGAATACGCTGGCCAGGAAACAGACGTGTTCAAACTTACATGCTCGCATGGCGCAGACGCGAAATCGAAAACTATCTACTTTCCTATAGCGCCTTGACGCACTTTGGTGTGATAGATGAAATAAACAATGACCAGCTGGCTCAAATTTTTCATATGAGAGATGGAGACCCTGGCGATAACGACGGAATAAGGATGCTCGACGTTAAGCATATCGTTAATCCATTGATCGAAACTCAAGGTGTTGGCAAAGATTTGACCAAAATTGATTTTTATATAAGTCGAATGAAGCCCGCAGAAATCAGCGAAGACATCACCAATATGTACAATTTTATTATCGGAAAACTATAAGCCATGTCATTACAACAAAAAATTGACCGAATTACCGACATACTGCGCCGCGACGATGGCATTAGTGGTGCTATGCACTATACCGAGCAAACCTCTTGGGTGTTGTTCTTAAAATTTTTAGATGATTACGAGTCTGAAAAAGAAGACGAAGCCGTATTGTCTGGTAAAGACTACCAACCTGTATTGGATGACGAACACCGCTGGTCAAATTGGGCCTGTCCGAAAAATGCCGAGGGCAAGTTAGACATTAATCAAGTTCGCACGGGGGATGACTTAACCGATTATGTGAATAACGAGTTATTCCCTTATTTAAAAAGCTTTGCCAATGCTGCCGTTACGGGCTCCGACCCTAAATCCTTCGCCTATAAGATTGGTGCCATTTTCCAGTATTTAGACAACAAGGTAGCTTCTGGCCATACCTTGCGTGAAGTGTTGGATATTATCGATACGCTGAATTTCCAGTCCAGTGATGAAATGTTCGAGCTGTCGTTGGTCTATGAAGGCTTATTGCAAAACATGGGCGATGCCGGTGGCTATGCAGGCGAGTTTTACACCCCACGCCCAGTAGTACGCGCCATGATTAAGGCCATTGACCCGCAGGCCGGGCAAACCATTTACGATGCAGCGGCTGGCTCGTGCGGATTCCTAGTCGAAGCCTTTGACCACCTGAAAGCAAAAAAGAGTGCGCTTTCTACTGAGCAATGGGACTTTATCCAGCGTGATACCTTCTTTGGTTTCGAAAAAACATCGCTGGCTTACGTGATGGGTATGATGAACATGATTTTGCATGGCATCGAGTCACCCAACTTGTTCCGTGGCAACACCCTGACCCAGAATATCCGTGATATTCAGGAAAAAGACCGTTACAACATTATTCTGGCTAACCCGCCATTTGGTGGAAAAGAAAAAGATCAGATCCAACAGAATTTTCCCATTAAAGCGAATGCCACCGAATTGCTGTTTTTACAACACTTTATGAAAACTCTAAAAAGTGGCGGTAAAGCAGCCATCGTAGTGCCAGAAGGTGTTTTATTCCAAACCAACAGCGCGTTTAAACAAGTCAAACAAGAACTTCTGGAAAATTTTAACCTACATACCATTTTAAGCCTGCCCGCCGGGGTGTTTTTGCCGTATTCGGGTGTTAAAACCAACGTGCTGTTTTTTGAGCGCAGCGGCGGCACCAGCGATGTGTGGTACTACGAATGCGAGCCAGAGCAAAAACTTACCAAAAACAAACCGATCACCGATGATCACCTAAAAGAATTTGTTGAGCTGTATAACAGCCGCGAAACCACAGATCGCTCCTGGACGGTATCAGCCAGCAAACTAGCTGAAGACTATGACCTATCAGCTAAAAACCCAGCCAAACAGAAAGATGCCGAGCATTTAGCGCCAAGCGATATCCTCAAACAGATCCGTACCAAAGAAAAACAGGTATCTGGGCTGTTAGATGAAATTGAAAACCTGTTGGCGGAGAAATAGCCGTGGAGCAGATTTTATATAAACTACCAGACGAGTGGGAGTGGCGAACTTTCAATGATGTTTGTACAAACATAACTGATGGTGCTCACGCATCACCTAAAGCAGTTGAAGAAGGCTTTCCTTATGTAACAGTTAGGGATGTAAATAACAAAGGTCAGATAGATATAATCAATTGCAAGCGCATCTCAGAAGAAGACTTTTTGTCTTTGAAAAAAGGGAACTGCTTACCTCCTGTAGGTTCAGTTTTGCTATCTAAGGATGGCACCGTTGGTAAGGTTGCGCATGTAACAAATGATTATAATGAGTTTGTCGTTCTATCGTCATTGGCAATCATAGTACCGGAGCAAACAACTCTTTCGCCTGAATACCTGAAATACTTTCTCCTGTCCCCTGAATTTCAAGACCATGCTATTAGCAGCAAAACTGGTGCCGCTATCAAGCGAATTGTTTTAAGAACAATTAAAAATTTTAATATTCCAATACCCTCTTTAGAACAACAAAAACGCATCGTCGAAAAACTCGATGCGCTGCTCACCCGCATCGACACCGCCATCGAGCATTTGCAGGAAAGTGTCACACTGGCCGATGCGTTGTTTGAAAGTTCACAAAGTGAAATATTTAATGATGTCCTTAGCAACTATCAGCACAGCACAATTGATGAAATCTGCATCGTCACATCAAGTAAGAGAATTTTTAAAGCTGATTACGTTGAATCAGGCATTCCATTTTACAGAACAAAGGAAATCGTAGACCTATCCAAAGATAAAAATATATCCACTGAACTGTTTATTGATAAAGAAAAGTTTTCCGAAATATGTGGCAAATTTGGAGCCCCTAAAAAGGGTGACTTATTATTTTCTGCCGTGGGTACGATTGGAGTCATGTGGATAGTTGATGAGCGAGAGTTTTACTTTAAGGATGGAAACTTACTTTGGCTAAAAGAAATGAACGGGGTTACCCCAGAATATCTTAAGTCGGCAATTAGTGCGGTGTTAACCGAGAAAATTAAAGATAGAAGCCAAGGTGCTGCATATAAAGCCATATCGATAACTAACCTGAAAGCATTTGAGATTCCCCTTCCTTCAATTGAGGAGCAAAAATCAATTGTGGCTAAAATTGAGCATGTTAGTTCTGTGACAAAAAAGACAAAGCAAGAACTTAGCCTACAAATAAACGATTTACATAAGCTAAAAGCATCAATTCTAGATTCAGCCTTTAAAGGCGAGCTCTAAGGAGGGAGTATGAGTGGTGGTCAAACAAAAAATGCCGCGTTAACAACCGCCCTGGCCTTTCATTACCAAGTGCTGATTGGCTTGGAAAAGTGCTTTGCATTGGAAGAAGGCCAATCTATTTGGTTTGAAAAAGACGGTGATGTGAGCCTTATTTCCCCTAAAGCTTTAACTTCATCTCAAACGGAAGTGAAAGACTATTCGGCAGTACTTACTGACCACCATGAAAACCTCTGGCAAAAATATGCTTTTCAAGGAGGTTTACAATGCTAAAGAAAATTCAGCACATTAAAAAGCTTGGTGTGTTTGATGATTTTAGCTGGGATAATGAAGTTAAAAACAAAGGTGGCGCTGTTCAAAACTTTGTTGATATCAACATCATCTATGGGCGCAACTATTCCGGTAAGACCACACTGTCACGTATTGCTCGTGCTCTAGAGACACGCACTTTATCAGACAAATATGGCGCGCCTTCGTTTCAACTAAAATTTGCTGACAACTCAGATGTAACACTCGCAGCCTTATCCTCCCACGACAAGAACATTCGCGTATTCAATGAAGACTTTATTAGAGATAACCTTCGATTTATCACTAATCCTGACGACAGCATTGAGCCATTTGCTATTTTGGGTGACGACAATAATAAGATCGAAAAAGAGATTAAAGCTCTTGAGGCAGAACTCGGTTTTAGTATTGAAGGGCAAGAAACCGGTTTGTTTGCCGACAAAAAGCAGGCCGCAGTTGTATACAACAATGCCGTTACCGCTCATAAGCAATCGAATGATCGTCTAGAAAAACAATTGGGTGAGAAAGCGACCAGCAAAGACATCGGCATTAGATACAAGCCTGAGCGTTTTGGTGACCAAAACTACACCATTACCAAATTAAAGGCCGATATCACAACTGTAAGTAGCCCTGATTTTCAGCAGTTAACATCAGAGCAAGTGAGCGATCACGAAAAGCTGATTGATGAAAAGGTTTTGCCTGCAATACCTAGATTTTCTTCACCTCAGCTAAGTTTTTTGAGCTTGGCACAACAAGTTGAAGTGCTGGTATCTAAGCCGATCAGTGAGTCTGACAAAATTCAGGCGTTAGTTAAAGATGCAGTACTTAACCGCTGGGTTAATGAAGGTCGCACTCACCATCGAAACAAGCATAAAAAATGCGCATTTTGCGACAATGACATTTCAGCTGAGCGATGGGCAGAACTTGATAAGCATTTTGATGAAGAATCTGAGTTATTAGAAAAGTCGATTGATGCATTGCTTGCTAAGATAGAAACCGAGAACAAAACAGTTCAATCCGCACTTACTATTGATCAATCTGTTTTTTATTCCAAGTTTCACTCAGAACTAACCGCCTTAGGTTTAAGGTTAAAAGCGGCAACCAAAGACTATCAGCTTGCTTTAGGTAACTTAGCCAAGCAACTGACGGCGAGAAAAGGTGATATTTTAAACGCAAAAGACTATGAGATCCCTGCTGATGGCACCGCGAAACTAACGCAAATCTGGCAGGAATATAGTGACCTTTGCGCTCAATCAGAGTTATTTAGTAGCTTATTAGCCGGTGAACAAACCAAGGCCAAAGCCGATTTGCGATTGAAAGAGGTCGCTGAGTATTTGCTTACGATTGATTACCAAACACAGCTCAATTCAATTGAAACCTTACAGCAAAAAAGAGACGAGGCTCAACAAGCGCAGGCGACTATCAATGAGGACATTACCAAAAAACAAGCACAAGTTGCGGCTAAGAAACGTGAACTGAATGATGAAGAAAAAGGCGCTAAAAAGGTAAATGAATATCTGAATAATTTTTTCGGGCATCAGTTTTTGACGTTGGAGGCTAAAAAGGATGAAGGACCAACGCAAGAGGCAAAACGTATTCGGTTTGAAGTGATCCGTGATGGTAAGAAAGCTTATCACCTAAGCGAAGGTGAATGTAGCTTGCTGGCATTCTGCTACTTTTTGGCCAAGTTGGATGATGTCACAACCAAAGACTCAAAGCCCATTATTTGGATTGATGATCCTATCTCGTCACTCGATGGTAATCATATTTTCTTTATTTATAGCTTGTTGAATGCGGAAGTAGTCGAGAAGGGTAAGTTTGCACAACTGTTTGTTTCAACACACAACCTTGATTTCTTGAAGTATCTAAAGAGGCTGAAAGACAATTATCTTACTGCCGAAGGCCACAAGGTGAAATGTCAGAAGGCTTACTTTGTTGTGGTTAGACAAGATAAAAAATCCACCTTGCAGGTCATGCCATCGTACTTAAAAGAATATGTGACTGAATTTAATTACCTGTTTCATCAGATCCATAAATGTTCCTCTCTTGATGCTATCGATGATACCAACTACGTAACCTTTTATAATTTTGCCAACAATGCGAGGAAGTTTTTCGAGATTTATCTCTATTACAGATATCCCGATCAAGGCATGACGCCAGAGACCCTAAGTGCATTTTTTGGTGAAGATAGTATTCCGGCGATCTTAACAGACAGGATTAACAATGAGTATTCTCATCTGTCAGGGGTCTTTGAACGGGGCGCATCCCCTGTGGAAGTTCCTGAAATGCAAACTGCTGCGAGGCAAATCATTGAACGACTTAAGCAAGATGGCGACCAATTTACTTCGTTGATGAAAAGTGTTGGAGAGTCTAGTGACAATATTTAACGTCTATTGCGACGAAAGTCGCCATCCTTAAAGCTTTCTACAGAAGATCGCTGACAGCTATATCTGTGCACTGGTTTTTAAGTTGGTAATTTCTTCTACACTAAATTTAAAGAGTATTTTAGTGTAGTTGAGATATGTTGATTCAGTTGCCGCAAATAAACCACGATGAACTTATTGGTAGTGTTATTTATCGTTACGCTGTGAGAATGCATATTAAAGACGATAAAGTTTTACTTGATCATCTTTTTAAAAATAAAAAAATAGTTCCTTCAGCGTTATTTCAAGGACATTTAGCAGCCTTTAAAGATATCGGTGGTGAGAGTATAACCGGTACAGAAACAGATTTAGCAAAAAATCATACTTTACTGCCATTATTTAAGCCTTTTATCCCTAAGCAGCGTTATCAACAGTTATTAGATGATTTGCTACATTCTAGCTGCTGTGCGTTTACTTATCGTTCAGGGGTTAATGCTTCGTTGGTTCAATATCCGAAATTTTATAAAATTTGCAATCAGTGCTTACAAGAGCAGAAACAGCGCTTGGGTTATGTTTATGCTCAGCGTTTGTTTCAGTGCCCTGGTGTTGATGTTTGTCCTGAGCATGGCACGTATTTGCATCAAACAGATATTTTAATTAGTAGTGATCACAAGCATCATTTCACCGGGTTAAATGACAACGTTGCACCTGCATGTTTTACAATGGTTGCACAGGATGAACGCACATTAGCAAAAGTTCAGCTATCAAGGCAGGTGAGTCAATTGCTAAATACCAACTTGCCGACAATCGATTATTTTCAATGGACAAGGTTTTATTTTCAATTAGCCACTAATGCAGGAATGGTAAATGGAAAGCGTATTAACCATCATGCTATTGCTTCACGGGTAAAGCGCTTATGGTCAGAAGCTTGGCTGGAAAAATATGGCTTAACTATAACGTCAAGCGCAACTAATTGGTTGGTCCATTTATTTAGAAAGCATCGAAGAAGCTTTTCATATTTACAGCACTTCGTTGTGTGGTTAGCTTTGGATTATAAACCTAAAAATTTGATGTCTGCGTTGCAGGCTGTAAGCTCTTTATCAAATTCAGAGCAGAGAAAAACAGATTATGCGCAATGTACTGATAAAAAGAAGCTAAATGAATATCGGAATATTTGGCTTAACCAAATAAAAGAAAAATCATTAAAGCAAGTTAGAGCCACCCGAGAAGGAAGCAGAGTGTACTCTTGGTTGTTTCGTTATGATCATGATTGGTTGACCTTAAATAAACCACAGGTAGCGACAGGCTTGGTTAAGCCAAAGGTTAACTGGCTTCAGCGCGATGCTGCGCTTGTTCGACAATTATTAAAAACGTTACGCTCTATAGAAGATGTTCTTCATGGCCCGAGAAGAAGCGCTGCTTGGTTTGCGCTACAGATCCAACAAAAAACCATGCTATCTCGTAATATATGCAAATTGCCCTTGTGCCGCTTGTTTTTTATCAAGTATGCTGAAACTGTTGATGAATACCAAACAAGGCGATTAGCTTTTTATCTGTCTAATCAAATAAATAATAATATTTTAATTGGCTGTGTGAGTGATGTTGAACGAGCTGTGGGAATCAATAAAAGGCGGGCTAAAGAATGTGCCCGAAAAATACTTGAAGTGGAGTTACCAGCCTGGCAGAGAAATCAGAAAGTTTCCACAAGATGCTATTTTAGCGTCAATAGGTACAATTGCCCCTAAGAAGGCTTTTGGTAAGTCTAAGCTGTTTATCAGCCTTAAGTTTTCTGGTCATGGTGTTGTTCAAGTACCTGCTGAGCTTATTCCTATGCTAGTTGAAAGCAGTACCTATGAAAATAAAGTTAGGTACCAACATGCACAAGCCTCCCACCAATGGTCTGTAGTGGAGTCACCGCATAAACTTTCTATTTCAAACATTGATGGCGGTGTTTATTTTGTTTTTCCTTCTGAAAAAAATAATGTGATTGTTCCCGCGATAGAGCTAGCTAGAGTGCTCTTTTTGAATAATTTTCATTTAACCAGAACCGCATTTAGACCTAATGGTTTACAGTCTTTAGCGACAGTTGAAAGGCTAGGTGAAAACGCTGAAATTCGGTTTAATCGATTATCTGACTATCCTCTCTCTAATTTAACATCGCAAACAGCGTTAAAGCATTTAGTATGGTTGTTGCTGTCAGAAGATAACCGAAGGAGCTTCAATTCAATCTATCAAAAATTCATTGAGTGTAGTGATCAAAACTGGCATTTTGACTTCGAACCACCAGATTTAACTCTTTGGAAGTTTAGTGCTAAAGGTTATTTTGAAGGCGATGACTTTTTTGTTAATGAAATTAACGAAATGCACTCAAATAAGATTGATGGTCTTCCTGATATTCATATCTATCATCCAAACAAAAAAGAACCTATTTTTATTGATAAATTGACCGAAGGGGGGAGTAAACCTCCTCGAATGACCATAAGTGGTAAGCCAGATGCACTAGATTTTAAAAGTGGAGTTAACCCTAAGCGTAAACACTCTATCTTTAAAAGTGATGAGTTAAAACAGCGTATTCATTTGCAAACAAATATTGCTGTACAGGCAGGTACCATATCACCTAGAAGAAAACCTAAAATTGATATCGATGACGCATTACCAGCAAATACCACAGGGCTAAATCAAGGGAAAGGTAATGGTGACGCTAAAGAGTTTGACTATCAGGTGAACACGGGGTCAGAAGACGATATAACTCTTACAGAAGCAAACTGTAGCGATAGGCTTGAGGTTATGCGGAGTGTTATTAATCAAATGGTTGCTATGTATGGTCATATCAAGGTGCTCGAAATAAATACATATAAATGTCCCAATCCAAATAAAGCGGTAAGAGGTTATTATTATGACGGCACACAAGAGCCTCGTGTATTTTTATGGGGACAGTTGTTAGTTGGTGAGCGAGAAATACATATTTTAGAAGTAGATAATTCCGGGGAAAATACTAAGAAAATTAGCACCCCTGTGATTGAATTTGGTTTAGGTATAACAGCTTGTGCTGCCGTAAAGAAAATAATGCAAGCATACGTAGATGCTGGTATGAAGTGGGATACCAGTGTGATAACTACTAATGCGTCTTCGGCGAAATACATAAATCACCCGGCTGGAAAATTTGAAACAGGGGATGAGGCTCATATTAACCGCTGGTTAGGGTATTTTACAAAGCAATTTAGAGAAATGGGGTTAATATCAGATCAAGCTTCGACAAGTACTAATTAGCGTTAAGTTTAGTCACTCTAACATAGCCAGATATTGCTTTCTTGCTGGCATGATCTCTGAAAAATCACAATCTAACGCATTTGCTAATCGGTAGAGGGTTTCTAATTTAATGTTCACCAGGCCTCGCTCCATTTTACCATAGTTGCCTCTTTCTATGCCGACATATGCGGCAAACCCTTCCTGAGAGTATCCTTTCTCCATACGTTTTTCTCGTAGCAATGCCCCAAAATCCTTAGTTAAATCACTCATCACATCTTTCCTTTTAGAAAAGGAGTAGATTTTCATGTTGAGTAGTAAAGAACCACGCCCTATAATACCCATCATTTGTTTTTTTTAGGTTTTACGATGAGATTTGATCCTTTGGTGGTGACACAAATAATTAACGTAGCGAACTTTGATAACTTCACTACAGCAGATGTGCGGTCGTCTTACATGGCCCTAAAAAATGATCCTACCTTAGAACCGGTGAAGATCAGACGAAGGATTTATGCTGAGTTATTAAAGCTTGTTAAAAAAGGTTGGTTAAAGAAGAAAAAGTCTACCGCCAATAAATTAACTCGATTTAGTAAAACAGAGTTATTCGACAGCACCACGTTAGCTACGAAGCAAGAACCTACAGAACATGTTACTAAAGGCCTAAGTGACCTTACTCAAAAGCACCTCTGCACAAAGCTTAATAATTATAAAGCCGAGTTGTTGTTGAATATCGGTGAAACTGAGGCCTACAAGGAGCTTTATACTGAGTTTCCCGAGTTAATTGATGAGATTCAGCCCCAGTACAATAAAGCTAGAGATAACAACACCAAGATTTTAGGGAAGATCAGGGCAATTGAAAGTTTATTAAAACATGATAAATCTGGATAGGTGATGATTAATGAAATCAGTTGAGTTCTTGGATTATTTGAAAAGCCAATTTAGCGTTAGTGATGCCAATTTAGGCAAGCTCCCCCATCGTACTCATTTAGTCAAAAATGAAGATACAGGCGAGTCTATTTTACCGATGCCAAAAGAAGTATATGGCGATTATGCTGAAGTTGATGATGTTATTTCATTCAAGAAGGCATCGAAATATCGCATCAAGCTAATGAATATGAGCTGTAAAGTGGTATCTCGATCTCGGTTTACGCGAGAGTATAATTCGATCATTCGCCAGTTAAATTCAGCTCACCACCCTTTAAATAGAGTTATTTTGAGCAGCCATGGACAACACTATTTACTAAAACTTCCCGTTTAAACTGTAGTCTGTATTTGCTGAACGCAATGATCAATAACGATACGTTGAAAATAGCATTGATCAACACTGTTTTATGCGCTATTTCAAACGTTAGGAGTGAATAACTTGGATAATCGTTTATGGATAAAGCAAGTACATGAAGTATGCCTTGATGAGTCTGTCGCGCATGATTTCGACTTCTTATCTTCTGATAATAGAGATCACTTCAATGACACTGAGCTTGATAACGCGGCAGAATTCATTAGAAATGCTGACGAACAAACGCAAGCGGCGATTAAACGGTTGATGCGATATTCAGCCCAAAACTCACTTTCAGCGCTTATCCATTTAATTGATATGCAATTTACGTTGGAAGCCAATACCGAGCCATTTAATCAAACCAATTTATTAGATGAGTTTTATCGGCAATCAGAAAGCAAACCGGCAGAAAAATGACCATTCACTTTAAAGTGTACGACAAGGGTTAACCGCTCTTTCAATCATGAACTTTAGTAGTAGATACAGATGAAATTACGACAATGGCAAGCAGAGTGTATTCAATTAGCTCTGAAAAAATACATGAATGGCGCGAGCCACTTTTTAGCGCTGGCAACACCTGGCGCTGGAAAAACCGTAATGGCGTCAGAGCTCGCAGATCAGTTACTCAAGAACGACCGGATCGACTTGGTGATTTGTTTTGCTCCTTCTTCAATGGTCGCTAGAGATTTTGGCGCAAGTTTACACGCGAGAACACAATATCAATTCGACGGAAAATTGGGGGCCAAAGGACATTCACTCACCTACCAAAGCTTGCAATACTTAGATGACAGCTTTTGGCAACTGTTTAAACGGTTTCGGGTGTTTGTGATTTTCGACGAAATTCATCACTGTGCCGGTTCGAATATTGAAAATGCCAACGCATGGGGCGAGAAAATCATATTAAACATTCAGAACAAGGCTGAGTTTACCTTGGCATTAACAGGCACTCCTTGGCGCTCTGACGCGGCTCCTATCGTGCTTTCTAATTATACGACCCCTTATAACAAAATATCGTGCGATTACGTTTATGGGCTTGCTGATGCCCTTAGAGATGATGTTTGCCGTGTTCCACAGATTGTCGCCATTGATAATGACAAAATTTCTGTTGCTGATGATGAATATACGCACCACTTTAATAGCTTCAAAGCGTTACTTTCTCAGTCAATAATACCGTATCAAGAGGTTATTCAACATGAAGATGTTATGCGGTATTTACTTTTAACGTCTAACAAAAAATTAAGGAAAATAAGAAAGATTAACCCAAATGCTGCTGGGCTAATTGTCGCCTCGTCTGTAGAGCATGCGCGATCAATCTCTCAATTAATGAAACGGTATTTTGATGAGCATGCAACGCTAGTAACGTACCAAGAAAGCGAACCAACGCGTATTATTGAGCAATTTAGAGAAGATTCAACGTCTTGGATTATTTCTGTGGGCATGATCAGTGAAGGTACCAATATTCCGCGCTTACAGGTCTGCTGTCATTTAACCAATATAAAAACTGAAATGCATTTTCGGCAGATATTAGGGCGCATTCTCAGGGTGACAGGTTCAAAGAATCAAGAAGCTGTGATGTATATGCCGGCAGAGCCCAAACTTTTAGAATACGCCTATCGAGTCAATCAAGATGTTCCTGCTGAAGCTGGCGTTGTAAAGTTTGAAAAAATGGCTGTGACAGAGCGTGAAAAAAATAAGGGGTCAGCAGCTGTTATCAATTTTGACAAAGGCTCTGCGAATATTGAGCAGATAAAAGACAAGCCAAGTCTGATTGTCGCCGAGTTTTGCGGTACAAGCATTAAGTATACAGGCAAGGAAAGCGCGTACGAGAAAGAGGAGCACTTTTTAACACAATGCTACCAAAAGTCGGTCAATATCTTTGGCAAATTTAAACAAGAAGCAATTGCGCTTAGTTTAAGCGAATTGTGATAACGCCTGGCAATAACGTTGCATTTACACTTCCTGATTCTGTACCTTTACAATATCTGGTAGGCCATTGCCAAACCATTGGTGAAAAGGCACTTGTTGACGCCACAAAAGTCGACATTAGGACACTCTGTGAATATTTTCATGATTTTTCATGATAATGAGGTGATTGTTTTAAAAAACCTCGTGCACAAAAAAAATTTATGAACCATTATGTAATTAATTGATACGGGGTATTCTCTCTAGTGATTAGCTACAATCCTGTAGCATCAAAATGGCCAAGATAGGTTTTTAAGAAATTATCAGAATATGAAATTAGAATACTTAGGGGCCAGAGCCTCAAACACTGGCGATGATTTTCATGAATGGTGGGCACTTCGTCTAGCATTACAATTACTCGAACTTGACACATCGTTGGTTGCCGTTACAGTTGAAGGCGTAAATCTTGATGATGAAAATTCTCAGAAGTTAACGGAATGGGACTCTGTTGATTGTGGCTTATTTTATGGAGGCCATACAATAGAGCAAGCCGAAAAGGTTGTCATTGAGCAACTAAAGTACTCTGCATCAACACCTGAAAAAAATTGGACTGTTTCGGAACTAACATGCTCTAAATCGAAATCTTCAAATAACAGTATTATCAAGGGGCTTGCTGATTCATTTACTGCGATATTAAAAGCTAGGCCAGACCTGATTGGTGCTGGTGCGCTAACAATCAGGCTAGTCAGTAATCGCCCTATTGGTACAGACCTTCAAAAATCGCTTTCCGATTTCCGTCACAATAAGCATGAAACGCTAAGAATTGCTAGTGGCCTTAACAAAACAAATTTCAAGAAATTTATTAAACTCTTCGACTTTTCTGACTGTGGTACTGGTTCTCGCTTTGAGCAGGAAGAAAGCGCGATTAATGAGATTCTAGCTCTTACACTCAGTGCTGACAGGGGGTTTGTGCTGGATTTGAAAGATCGTATTCATAAGCTGATGCTGCCGGAGGCAACACGAAGTTATATCACGAGAGAAACAGTGCTGACATGGATGAATGTGTCTGACCCTCGTGCTCTATTCCCATGCCCTCAAAGGCTAAAAGCAGTAGAAAATCCTGTTAACAGAAATGCTGCTGTTGTGATACAAACTGCCATGGTCAATGGCGATCAATTTATATGCCTACATGGAGAAGGCGGTAGTGGAAAAACGACCGTACTAAAACAGGTTGAAAATCTATTACCTGTTGGCTCAGTCATGATTACATATGACTGTTATGGTGCTGGCACTTATATGGATAGTGAAGCCTATCGGCATAGACCGAAAGATGCCTACTTGCAATTAATCAATGAAACCTCGGCTAGATTGCGATTACCTTTGTTGATTAGCCAGAATACTTCTGTAGATTTTATTAAGGCTTTTTCTTTAAGAATCGAAAGTGCAAGCAAAGTTTTAAAGGCACAAGAAGCTAATGCATTGTTGGTTGTCGTTATTGATGCTGCGGATAATTCTGTAACGGGTGCAAAGCAGTGTAAGCCAGAAGAAATCAGTTTCGTTCATGAACTGATTAAAATCGGAAATCTGCCAGCTAATGTTAGATTGATGATTTCTGCAAGAACTGGACGTTTAGATTCCTTATCTATCCCATCTAAATACAACTCAGTAGAAATTTCTAACTTCTCATTGGAAGAAACAGAGCTCAATGTATTAAATCAATTTCCCAACGCAGCCAAAGCCTGGATAGAAGATTTTCATAATTTATCTAACCGAAATCCACGAGTGCAAAGTTACGCATTCGACTATGCAGCATCAGATGTGGGCAAAGCGATTGAATTTTTAAGGCCCAATGGAAAAGGGTTGGAACAAATCTTTGAAGCCCGCTTTGAAGAGGCTATTTTGAAGGAGGGCAATTCTGACACCTTGTCTCTTGTTTGCTCATCGTTAGTAGCACTACCTGCACCAGTTCCAAAGCAACATTTAGCTAGTGTTGTGGGGATATCAATAGAAAGGGTTAATGATATTGTTTCTGACCTTCCCGGAATGCGTGTTCTTGAAGATAAAGTAGGGTTTCTTGACGAGGATGTTGAATTTTTTGTCAGAGAGAAAGCGCAACCAAGGCTTTTGGAAGCTTATAAGCGTTCAGCAGCACATTTCAGTGCAAATCATGAAAGTGACGAGTATTCGGCCATGCACTTGGCTTCAGCGCTATTTTCAGCTGGTCAAGGCCAAAAAATCATAAAAATCATTGAGGAAACTGAAGCACCAAAAGCTATAAAAGACCAAATAATTCGCCGAGAAGTGCAACGTCAGCGGTTACAGCTCGCAATGAAAGTTTGCCGGTCAGCAGGTGAGCAAGCTGATGCAATATTTACCTTGTTAGTTGGCGCTGAGGCGATAAAAACAGATGATGCCGTAAACAAAATTATCGCTGAAAACCCAGATTTATCTGTCCATTTTGCGCCTGATACCGTAGGCAGAAATATACTTTACTCGTCAAAAACATATGAAAGCCATGGTAGGTTCTTATCGCATATTGTTGCTCGTGATGCAGCTGACAGAGACTTTATCGCTGCCCGTGAAAAGAAACGCATTCTTCGTGAATGGATTAATCGTAGAAGTGAAGATATTGAACGACAAAAAGCCGAACAAAGTGAGCATCGCTATCAACATATAGATTCGTGGCCATTAGAGCTTGAGGATATTACTGCTGTTGCCCATTCAGTGTTGGATATAGAGGGTTACCAGGCTGCATACGAATTCATTTGTGGCTGGAAGCCGAAAAGTATCCATTATAAAATCGCGATCAGATTATTGGATCGCCTGTTGTTATCGGGCAAGGTAGTCACAGTTCAAGAGTTTTTGGATAGTGGTTGTATACCAGAGCCTTGGTCATCATTGTTCAAAATACCTTTGGCGCTTGTCGGCTATGGTATCGATTGCACCTCTCTTGAAAAGTCACTTTGTAATAAGGATATATTGAAATATTGCGACCTAAAAGAGCTGGAAAGGTACACCTCTGAAGACTCAAGCTGTTTTTGCTACGCAGAAATGTTACTTAGTGGTTGTGAAATTTTGGCCGCTAATGGAGTGAATTTATCCTCCGTTGAGCCAATACTTGAATATCTATGCCCTGATAGTTGGCGGTTGGTCAATAACATCTACATACACGATATTCTTAAAAACGATGTCGCTTTTAGAGCTTACTCTTTGTTAATGCGTCATCGTGGCCTCAAAGTGACTATAGAGTCTTATTGGATTGATTCACCTATACCTGAAAATCTTAATGAGGCTGAAAAAAATAAAAAGAAGCAAAAACTATCGGAAAAGCATAAAGATATAAAGGAAAACCTGTCAGGTTTAATATCTGTTTATGTTGTTAGAGCGGATGTTTTACTGTCCAATATCTTGCCAGAAAAAGCTGAAGAAAAAGTTAAGTCTGCACTGGGTTCTTTGTTTGTAAATTCCTGGAGGATGTCTAGAGATCACTACTTTGAATCCATATGTAGTCAGCTCTCTTTGTCCGTAGCCAAGCTGTCAGTTGTGCCAAATCTCGATATGAATACAGTGCTAACTTTGACTAAGGCAGCGTTCAAACAATGGCCATCTGTATTTTCTTCTGGGCAGCGTAACGTTATTGCAAATCTAATAAAAATACCAGAATTGAGGCTGACAGTTGTTAAAGATATTTACGAACGCTCAGTTGAAGTAAAAGATCTAAAAACAGCAGCAAACGAAAAAATCAAAATTATTTTGGATTTATCCAGAACCTTGCTTTTTGTGGATAAGGACGAAGCTAGAGAAGTATTTAAAATAGCAGTTGATATTGCTAATGACGTTGATGTTGATGCTATGCATGATGTGGCTCTTTTTTCGGCGTTATCCAAAAACGCAAAAAATCATTTTTCGCCTACAGATTTGCAAAAAATAGCAAGTCAAATGGCTGCGATAATAACGGAGTACGGCACTCTTCTTGATGGCTATGATCATTTTCCTTGGAATGATGCAATTTCTGCTGTCGCAATATTAGATATGCCTAAGGCAGTCAGTCTTATCGGGTATTGGGAAGATTGTGATTTGGTTCAAGCCAGCGAAACTCTTCCTGCATTGATCTCTACGGGAATTTCAGAAGGAACTATAAGCCCTGCGCAGGCTGTCTCCTTGCTTAATTTCTGTGATGATTTGAATGATGAGCTTGTGACTAAACTAACGTCAATTACAAGCACGCAAGATGCCCGTCAGCTGATAGAGGAAATTGCAAAATCCGAGTTATTGAGATTCAACAGAAGTGGTAGCTCCAAAATATGTCAGGCGTTAAATGAACTGGTTCCATATGGCGATGGTAGTGAATATTGGCATTCGGCACTTAATCAATTAGTTGAATTTAAATCACAAACAAAAAAGAGTACCAAGTCTAAAACTAGCAATGAAAAACTTGATTCGACAACTAGGAAGTCAAAGGAGCGCGAGTTCCTTGAAGGTATAAAATTGGCGGAAATTTCCTTTGAATCACCTTCCGGTTTTATGAATTCAATTCATGCCAAGCGCAAAGAAGCTAGGGATGAAGATTTTTATATTACCAGTGATGACATACTGAGATCTTTAATCAGTCGTTTGGAATCAAAAGATCGAATTGCCTTTCTGGATCTCTTGACTGATGAACATGTTATTGTCGATCTTGGCTATGCATGGGCTAAAACGTTAATTGACTGCGTTGACTTATGGGTGGGGTCATCTCACGTCATATCTGCTTGGAAAGAGGAAAATCTACCAACCTTAATTGCTAATCATTTGAGCGAATTTTCCTATGATGAAAATTATGGCTATGACAAGCGAATGCTAAAAGATGTTATTCATAGCCTGAACTTAAATAGAGAAGAAACGGTTAGCTTATTGCTGCATGGATTGGAAAAAAATTCTGAACATTTGCCCCTTCCCAAGTTATATTCGGTGGTCAGACTGCTGACGGATTATTGCAGCGAGGAACAAATTGCAGATGTCACCACTCGTTATGTCCAGCGACTAACTACACGGTTAAAGCTTCCGGCGAATAAAATTGAGTCTGAGTGTTCAACTGAATCAGCATTAGCCTGCCAACTATACTCGTTCTTAGGTGATGTGGATACCAGAGTGAGGTGGCGAGCAGCACATAGTATTAGAGCGTCAGCCAGAATGGGAGATTTTAAGACAATTGTCGCGTTAACCGCTTTGTATGAGCGTAAATCTATGCCCGGCTATCGTGAAGAGAGTGCGCCTTTCTATTGGTTATCAGCCCGTCTTTGGCTCATAGTTACCTTTAATCGAATTGCATCTGAGGTGCCGAAAGCCATTGCACCTATCGCTCGCTGGTTATTGAGTATTGCTACCCCCCTGTGTCAGGATAGTTGTCGCCTCTAACATTTAGCA
>TARA_B110000211_G_scaffold99284_1_pt1 | contig 26113 bp, 25 predicted proteins | sample TARA_B110000211 | Tara Oceans TARA_B110000211 (sample SAMEA4397516) | marine metagenome | biome: Polar Biome; feature: [DCM] deep chlorophyll maximum layer (ENVO:01000326); material: water (ENVO:00002006), including particulate matter (ENVO:01000060) such as... | depth 30 m
TAATAAATGTGTTGATTTATTAAAGATTGCAGATGCGATGTTGAATGGAGAAATTGAGTATCGTAAAAATAATTTTAAAGTGGCCTTTGAGTATTTGAATCAAGCAATTAGTAATGAAGATACGCTGCCCTATGATGAACCGTGGGGTTGGATGCAGCCTGCAAGGCATGCTTTAGGCGCGTTACTTCTTGAGCAAGGGGAAATAGAGAGAGCGGAGGCTGTCTATAAAGCTGATTTAGGATTTGATGATTCTCTAATAAGAGCAAGAAGACATCCAAATAATGTGTGGAGTCTGCATGGGCTAGCCGAGTGTTTAAAGCGTCAAGACAAACAAATTGAGTTAGGGTTAATTTCACAAAGTTTAGATTTGGCTATGGGTAGGGCGGACATTCCAATTAAGGCATCTTGTTTTTGTAGGTTACATCACGGATGATTAAAATTAATAATTAACGACAAAAATATAAGGAACAAGTAATGAGTAATTTAAAAAAGTTTTATATAAATGGTGATTGGGTAACTCCTAATTCTAAAATTGAGTTTCCTGTTTCAAACCCAGCTAATAACAGCCAGGTCGGTACAATAATTTTAGGAAACCAAGCGGATGTTGATAATGCGGTAGCTGCCGCAAAAGAAGCTTTTAAGACATACTCAAAAACTACCAAAGAAGATCGTCTAAAGTTACTAAACAATTTGCTAAAAATAACCAAAGAACGATTTGAGGAATTAGCTCAAGCGATTACAACTGAAATGGGAGCGCCGATAACAATGTCTCGTGAGGCACAAGCAGATGCTGGGATTGGTCATTTAGAAGGTTTTATAGATGCACTAAAAAACTCAAAAGATCGAGAAGTTTTAAGTAATGGTGACACTATATTAAGAGAACCTATTGGTGTCTGTGGCTTGATTACTCCATGGAACTGGCCAATCAATCAAATAACTTTAAAAGTAATACCAGCACTTGCGGCTGGAAGCACTTGTGTTTTGAAACCCTCGGAGCACACACCACTATCCGCAACATTATATGCAGAGATGCTCCACGATGCGGGCTTTCCAAAGGGAGCGTTCAATTTACTACATGGTGATGGACCTACGGTTGGATCTGCGATGTCCCGTCATCCAGATATCCAGATGATGTCTTTTACGGGCTCTACTCGGGCTGGGACTTCAGTAACAAAAGATTCCGCAGATACGGTAAAAAGAGTAACATTAGAGCTTGGCGGAAAGTCTCCAAACTTAATATTTGCTGACTGCGATTTGGAAGAACGGGTGTCTGGTTCAGTTTCAGAGTGTTTCTTTAATTCTGGCCAATCCTGTGATGCCCCTACGCGCTTGTTAGTTGAAAAGTCCTGCTATGATGAGGTTTTAAAAATTGCAAAGCGCACAGCTGAGAATCAAGCAGTGGACGTACCGACTAAAGAAGGTGAACATCTAGGGCCCTTATTTGACAAAATCCAATTTGATCGTGTTCAAAATATGATAGCAGTTGGATTGGATGAAGCTGACCTTTTAGTAGGTGGATTAGGTAAGCCAGAGGGGTTTGAGGATGGGTGGTATGTGAAGCCTACGATTTTCAAGGACGTTTCAAATGATATGAGAATTGCTCAAGAGGAAATATTCGGCCCAGTTCTTGTTATTATTCCGTTTAAGAATGAGAAGGAAGCAATTGAGATTGCGAATGACACCCCTTACGGGTTAGCTGCTTATCTGCAGACTGGAGATAGTGAAAAGGCAGAACGGGTAGCTTCGCAGCTAAGAGCAGGAGCAGTGCATATCAATGGAGGTGGTTTTAATTATGGATCCCCTTTTGGAGGCTATAAACAGTCTGGAAACGGTCGTGAAGGTGGAACTTTAGGCTTAGAAGATTTCCAAGAAATCAAAACTTTGCACTTTTAGATATTTGATTTGTTAAAGTAAGGATAAGCTTAAATGAATTTAAACATAACTCCAAAAACTTCTAAATCTTGGATATCAGATAAAGAAGAAGTTGCATTTATTGATGTTAGAGAAATAGGACAACACACGAGTGGGCATCCATTCTTTTCCGTATCAATACCATATAGCTTGTTTGAATTGAGAATAGAAACACTTGTTCCTAATAAAAAAACAAGAGTTATTTTAATTGATAATAATGATGGCATATCAAAATTAGCATATAATGTAGCACATAAATTAGGTTATTCTAATATTTTCATCATAGAAGGGGGGATTGAGGAGTGGGTAAGTGCAGGGTATCAGTTATTTGATGGTATTAATGTTCCAAGTAAAAGCTTTGGTGAACTAATTGAGAAACATTTCCATACTCCTTCAATCACAGCAAAGGAATTAATTAAAAAACAAAATAATAACGAAAACTGTATTGTCATAGATGGTAGACCGTTCGAAGAGTATAACAAGATGAGCATACCTAAGAGTATTTGTTGCCCAAATGCTGAACTATTATATAGAGTTTCATCTCATGTAAAAGATATCAATACTGAAATAATTATAAACTGTGCAGGAAGAACAAGATCTATTATTGGAGCACAAACACTTATTGATTTTGGTATAAAAAATAAAGTGCAAGCTCTTGAAAATGGAACACAAGGGTGGTTTCTATCTGATTTAAGTTTAGAGCATAATAAAACTGAATATCTTTCAGTTGGCCCTAACGATATAGAAATAAAAAAATTACAAAACAAGGTTATGAAATTAACAAACTACCTTAATATTGATTTAATTGATTTTAAAAAAGCTCAAGAATTAATTATAGATAAGAACAGATCTACATTTATTTTTGATGTCACTACTTCTAAAACAATTAATAGTACTCAAGATGTTATTATGAATGTCCCAGGTGGCCAACTTGTTCAAGCTACTGATAAATACATTGGTGTTTGGAAAGCGACAATTATACTTGTGGATGATGGTGATTTAATTAGAGCGGGAACAACATCTTTTTGGTTAAAAAAAATGGGTTGTAAAGTCTACATATTAAAAGAAGGATTGTTAAAAGCAAAAAAGTTAAAATTTCAGAAAGAAGTAGGCTCAAAAAAAATAGACTTTGATTCGATAACTTTAGAAGATCTAGGCAGAGTTAAAAATCAAACTTTATATGATATAAGGCCTAGCAATGAATTCTGTAAAACTAGGATAAAAAATTCCATTTGGTTAAGCCGTGCCAGTTTAAACAAGCAAAATATTAAAATGGATGATCAAATCGTTATAGTTACTGATAAGCTTGATAAAGCAAGTTTAGTTATTAATGATTTAAGAGATATGGATAAAGAAGTAAGGGTTAAAGTTTATAAATGGAACCAAAGTGAAATTAAAAATTGCGTTTCTATAATGGATAAAACTACTAAGCCGCTTTCAGAACAAAATAACATAGACTTTAATTTTCATACGCATATGCGACACAAAGGGAATAAGGAACACGCTGAACAATACCTTGAATGGGAAATAAACCTAGTAGAGAAAATGGATGAACAAGAATTATCTTTCTTCAAACTATATAAACCAAATCTTTAATAGTTAGGTCACTCCTGGGCGGTATAGTTTTACAATTCTGCCTTGATATTAGATCTTTGAATATTATCTAAATTTACACCTTCAATTCGTAATAATCTTACGGGCGCTTTCCGTACAGGAGAATGGACATCCCCAACACTATAAAAATGAACATCTCCAGTTTTCATTATATAAGTTTTATTAGGTTTAACGTAAACAACTCCTTCATCAGGCTGCTCTTTTATAATCTGCCAGTCTGTCATTTCTGTTTCACCTGAAGCTTGCCCGTACACTGCCCAACTTGACCCATGATCGTGAGGAAACCCAATAGCTTTAGTTGCATAGACATGCCCACAAATGCAAAATCCAGTATGATCATCCTCATAAAGAATTTCTCTTGGAGAGCTTCCTTCTTTTCTATTAGGAAGATTCTGCAATACAAAGCTGGGATCCATTAATGCTTTTGATACGAAATTGCATATTTTTTCTGAGCCATTAGGCATTTTATTAGTTTGAACTATATCTTTAATATCATTAGCTAGGTCATTTAGTGTATAAGGCATTTTTTACTCCAAGTTATAGATTTTACTAATACGATAATTTTTTATTCTCCAATTAAACTGTCATACTAAAGTGACCAAAAAAGGGAGAGGTGTGCAAGATGTCTTGCAGATTTTTTCTTTCGGCTCTCATTCACCTGCAAGATGCCTCCTCTTGAACTTCCAGAGCGTTCAGATTACTAGGCTTTTCTTTATGAAACAACCGTTGAACAGAGAGAAAGGAAAATTTTTTAATGTGATTGATGAATGATGAAAATAGAAGAGGATACAAAACAGTTTGAGGAAAAGATTTTAAGAGTAATCATCGTCATTTCTCTAATTTGAACAAAAAATGTGATCTGGTTGTGGTCTTTATAGTCTTACCGTTATGAAAAATGTAATTTAGTTTTAATAATTTATTCGCTTAAAGATGGTAGACTAAGCAATGCTTGATTTATTTAAAATCCTTAGTAGGTTTTCTTTTTCTTTAACAACTTCTACAAATGATTTTTTATTCTCTTGGGCAAAAGTTTCTAATTCAAAATAGCAATTTATACATAGTTCAATTCTTTTATTGTTAGTCTCTACCTTAGTTGTAACAAGAGGTTCATCAAAATCAGGATGTGGGTTGGCAGTTCTGCAGCAAAAACAACAAGTTGAATTGGGTCTATTGTAGGTAAAGTTAGGTTTTGTCATTACTTGTAATGTTCTCTTCTAGAGCCCATTTCATTTACTCTCTTTCGCCATGCTTTGTAACTTCCTGGCTTAAGGTTTTGTCTCATTAATAGTTTAACATCTTTTTCGCTAATATTGTGTTGTGCCTTTATATTTGAAAAAGATATGTGATCGCTCAGAGCCATCTCTATAATTTCACTGACGTCGCTTTCTTTCATTAATTAACCCATGGAAAGTTAATTGCATTGTTAAGGTCGATAACTTTGCATGGAACAAATTCGTTATCATTTATCCTCTTTTTTTGACAATCATTTTGTCCAACGTTAAATTTCTGATCTGGCATAAAAGATCTTCGTCCTGATGGGTCACACGCATCTAACATATCTGTTCTGCCAGTCCATTCAAATATTTGTGATTGTATCCATTCTTTTTGACTCTGAACTAATTGTAAAATTTCATACATATATTTACCATCATCCATGCCATTGCCATGTAAACCATGGACTACATTCTTGCCACATTTTCCACAATTTAAAATAATTTTTAAGAGATTCAAATCCATTAATTTGCCTTTACAACAACTAGTTTAGTATATCAGAAACGCACCGTTACATAAACATTTATTCTATTGCTCAGTAGGTATTAAACACCCCTCAGCAAAACTACTCCACAGTGACTGATTTAGCTAAATTTCGGGGCTGGTCAACGTCTGTGCCTTTAGTTATCGCCGTATAGTATGCAAGTAATTGCATTGGGATAGCGTAAACAATTGGTGCAAAGAGGTGAGTAATTTTTGGCATTTCTATAACTTCCCATAAACCCTCAGAAGCAACTTTGGAGCCTTCACGATCTGTTACAAGTATTACCTTACCATCTCTTGCCATAACCTCATGCATGTTTGAAATTGTTTTCTCAAATAAATCATTAGTGGGAGCAATTACGACTACAGGAACTTTATTATCTATTAAGGCGATTGGTCCATGCTTTAATTCTCCAGAGGCAAAACCCTCTGCGTGTATATAACTAATTTCTTTTAGTTTGAGGGCACCCTCTAACGCTAGTGGGTGCATCACCCCTCTACCAAGGAATAACATGTTTGTAATTTTTGAAAGTTTTCGAGAGATTTTTTCAATTTTTGGACTCGTATCTAAAACATCATTCTGCAAACTAGCTAAGTGGCGTAAGTTTGAGAGTTGGATTTGCAATTGACGAGGAGACATGTTTTTTTGCTCTGTTGCAACTTTTAAAGCTAAAATTGCAAGTACTGCTAATTGATTAGTAAAACCCTTAGTGGATGCAACACTGATCTCTGGACCTGCTAAAATTGGAATAGCTAGGTCACTTTCTCTAGCAATAGAGCTTTCAGAAACATTTACGATAGAGATAACTTTTTTAGCATGTATTTTTGCGTATCTTAAGGCTGCTAATGTATCTGCTGTTTCACCTGACTGGCTTACAAAAATTGCGAGAGTATTTTTTGTGAGTGGTGGCTCTCGATATCTAAACTCTGACGCGATATCGACTTCAACAGGAATGCGTGAAAACTTCTCAAACCAATATTTGGCAGTCGCACATGCTAGGTAAGCGGTTCCGCAGGCGACCATGGTAATTCTTTCGATTTTTTCTAAGTCTATTTCAGAACAATTAATTGTAATCGAATTTCCATCTGCTGAGATATATCTATTGATGACTCGGGAGAGAGCTTCAGGTTGCTCAAATATTTCTTTCAACATAAAATGTTTAAACCCATCTTTACTGCTCCGGATCTGATCAGGTTTAATTTTATTGATTTTACGTTCAACAAGATTATCGGACTGATTAAATATTTTAACACTGTTTCGCTGGATAACAGCACAGTCACCTTCTTCTAAATAGGAAATTTTGTTTGTTAGAGGGGATAGAGCAATAGCGTCAGAGCCGACAAACATTTCGCCTTTACCATAACCGATGGCTAAAGGAGATCCTTGTCTCGCAGCAATCATTAAATCAGGTTCTTCTGAAAAAAGGAAACATAGAGCGAATGCTCCCTGCAATAGTGGCAAAGTTTCTTTTACTGCCTTAGTTGGGTGCATGCCACCTTTCATAAACTTATGTACTAGATGAGAAATAACTTCTGTATCAGTTTCAGACTCAAATTTTGCACCCTCTGCTATCAGCCCAGACTTTAGATCATTAAAGTTTTCGATTATTCCATTATGGACCACCGCTACTGATGTTCCTGATTGATGTGGGTGAGAGTTTAAAGTTGTTGGTGCTCCATGAGTGGCCCACCTAGTATGCCCAATACCCGATTTACCTGATAGCGGATTACGTACTAAATGATCTGAAAGGTTGAGAAGCTTTCCAACGGATCTTCTCCTGTCAAGCTTTCCTAAATTAACTGTTGCTATTCCAGCGCTATCGTACCCCCGATACTCTAAGCGTTTTAGAGACTCCAATATAAGGGGGGATACTTCATTTTTACCTAATATACCTACTATGCCACACATTCAGTTATCTTTTGATTTCTTTTTTGACTTAAGGAGAGCAACCAGTTTTTTAACGTATCCTGGCTTATTTACTTGCTTCACTCTACCAATAGCAAGATTTCCACTTGGGATGGACTCAGTTACAATAGTTCCTGAGGCAGTCATAGAGTTATCTCCAACTGATACAGGAGCCACAAGTAAAGTATTTGAGCCTATAAAAACGTCATTTCCAATTTCTGTAATATGCTTACTTATACCATCATAGTTACAAGTTATCGTCCCAGCACCTATATTGGAATTTTCTCCTATAGTGGTGTCACCAATATAAGATAGATGATTAATTTTTGATTTTGCACTTATTGTTGAATTTTTTATTTCAACAAAGTTACCCACTTTTACATCTTCGCTTAATTCGGTTCCTGGACGCAATCTTGCAAACGGGCCTATCTGTGCCCCTTTAGAAATATGACATCCTTCTAAATGACAAAATGGTAAAATTTCAGCCCCAGATTCAATAGTGACCCCTGGTCCAAAAACTACATTAGGTCCTATACAGGCTTCACGGCCTATTTCGGTGTCAAAAGAAAAATAGGTGGTCTCCGGTTGGCTTAATGTCACACCATTTTCGATTATACGTTCGCGCGCCCTTATTTGGAAAGTGTGTTCAGCACTGGATAACTCAGAACGAGTATTAATACCTAATGTCTCCGCTTCATCACAACACACTACCTTAATTGATAGATTTTGATCTTTTGCAGCTTCAACAATGTCTGTAAGGTAGTACTCTTGGTTGGCATTTTCATTAGTAATGTTACTCAGTAATTGGAAAAGAATTTTGTTCTCTGTATAAAGTACCCCTGAGTTACAAAGGGTGATCTTTAATTGTTCAGTAGTTGCATCTTTGGCTTCTATAATGCTGATTAATTGATCATTTTCTATTATTAACCTGCCGTAATTACCAGGATGTTTACTTTTGAAGCCTAATACTACCAGGTCAGTCCCACTCTCTTTTTCTTCGATGAGCAACTCGAGAGTATCTGGTGAGATAAAAGGAACGTCTCCATACAGTATAAGTGTGTTTCCAGTAAAGTTCTTTAGCATTTTCTCGGCGCACTTAACCGCGTGACCAGTGCCTTTTTGCTCTATTTGTCTGACAAAATCTATTTCAGGCTCAAGTTCACTTATCTCTTGTTCAACTCGTTCGGCACCATACCCCGTTATTACAATTATTCTATCTGGATCTAATGATTTTGCTGTTCTAAGAGTATGCATTATCATTGGTGCACCAGCTATTTTGTGCATCACTTTTGGGGTTTCTGAATTCATCCTTTCTCCGCGCCCGGCAGCTAATATTACTATTGCACGTTCCATTTGAGTACTCTTTTATAATTTCCTATGTTCATAATCTTATCGCGCTAGTTTGCAAGTATTGATCTGTAACTTCTGGTTTCATCATATTACAGTGAAAGAAAAATTTGTAGAATGGAAAAATTAATGAAAACAATAATTTTTGATCTAGATGGTACATTAGCTGATACCAGTGAGGATCTACTTAATGCCGCTAACAGTTGTTTTAAAAAACTTGGATTTGATGGGACTCTTAATTTGGTAGACCACTCCCACATAGCATTAAAAGGTGGGCGAGCCTTATTGAAAGCAGGATTTGACTTAGCAAAGGTGGTTTATAATGAAAGTGATATCACTCGAGAGTATCCACTTTTTATTAAAACATATGAAGAAAACTTAAGTGTTCATACATTCTTTTATCCGAGAGTTCGAGAAACTATATTAGTTTTAAAAAAGGCTGGTTTTTTAGTTGGTATCTGTACCAATAAGCCGGAGTACTTGGCAGAAAAATTATTGGTTAGTCTAAATTTTCGTGAAGAATTTGGTTCATTAGTTGGAGCGGATACAATTGCATTTAAAAAACCACGCCCTGAGCCTTATATTGAAGCTGTTCAGAGGTGTGGTGGAGATGTAAAGCGATCGTTGTTAGTAGGTGATACATTAACAGATTATGATACCGCACGAGCTGCAGGCGTTCCAATAGTTTTAGTTGATTTTGGTCCTGGAAAATTTGAAATAAATTCGCTAAATCCAGATGCTTTTCTATCTGATTATAAAGACTTACTAGAAATTTCTAATACTCTAATTCCTTAGTATCACTATAAGAAAAGGTTTTTAATTTGCTGATAGATACTGTGCAAAAGCTAAACATGGCTTCTTAATTTTTTTGGTTTTCTTTTTACTAGGTAAAGAATGGCAGAGGGATTAAGTTTTTTAAATAGCGTATCAAGATAGGAGCTTGTTTCATGATCCTATTTTGATACTTTCTAATTCCTAGTTACAGCGCTTCTTGATTTCAAAATGATCTTTTTATTGCTTAACTCGTACGTATCGATATGTAATAATTTTCTTATATGATAGCAAAGTTTTTGTTTTATTTATGGCTGATCCTATTTTATTTTGCTATAAGAACATTAAAGTTCAGTAATTAAGAGGCTTTAATGGAAGAAATTTTTGATGGAAGTTTTACTCAACAAGAGCCAATTTCAGAAATTGCCATATCAGCAGCACTTAGAGTGCTAAGATCTGGTAGATTGCATAGATATAATGTTATTGAGGGTGAAGTTGCTGAGACAACTCTTTTAGAAGAAGAGTTTGCGCGATTAATAGGCTCCAAATATTCATTAGCAGTGGCATCAGGTGGATATGCTATGGGGTGTGCTTTAAGAGCGATAGGGGTAAAAGCTGGGGATTTTGTTTTATCAAACGCATTTACTCTAGCACCAGTCCCAGGAGCTATAGCAGGTGTTGGTGCCCTACCTGTTTTTGTCGATACTGTAGATAATCTAACAATAGATTTAGAGGATTTGGAACAGAAAATTAAAAGCTCTGATTCAAAAGTATTACTGTTGTCGCATATGCGAGGCCACATCTGTGATATGGATAAATTAATGGCAATTTGTAATACACATAATGTAAAAGTAATTGAAGATTGCGCTCATACAATGGGAGCCTCCTGGGCTGGTGTTGCTTCTGGTCGTCATGGGATAATCGGTTGTTATTCTTGTCAAACATATAAGCACCTTAATTCTGGGGAAGGAGGTTTATTAGTAACTGATGATGATGAGGTTATCGCTAGAGCAATAGTTTTATCTGGGTCATATATGTTATTTGAACAACATCGATCTATTCCAGATCTGGCTGTATTTGAGAAGATCAAACTTGAAACCCCCAATATTTCTGGACGCATGGACAATCTTAGAGCGGCAATTCTAAGGCCGCAGCTTAGCGATCTAAGGGATAGAGTTTCTAGGTGGAATGAGCGCTATAAAATAATTGAAGATGGGCTTAGAAATGTGCCTATAATAAAAATTATAGAAAGGGCTGAGGATGAGGCCTATGTTGGTTCATCTTTGCAGTTTAAAATACCAAAAACTAATGGCAATCAAATAAAGACTTTCTTAAATGGTTGTATGAAAAGGGGTGTTGAACTGAAATGGTTTGGAGCTAGCGCCCCAAAAGCATTTACATCGAAATATGACAGTTGGGCATATATTGAACCTCAAGAACTAGTAAATACCGATAGAATACTTTCTGGTCTTATAGATATGCGTTTGCCACTTACTTTCAGTTTAAAGGACTGTCAGATCGTTGCTAGAATTATTTCTAGCGAAGCTATGAAACTATCCAAAGCGTAAAAGCTGGTATATAAAAAGATAGACTTTTTTCTGATTACTATATAAATGAACAAACGTTCAATTAATGGATTACTGGTATGTTTAATAATTCTATGACTTTTGATTTAGGTGATGAAGTTAATGCTCTTCGAGAGACTGTTAATAAGTGGGCTCAAGCACGCTTGCGGCCAATAGCAGTGAAGATTGATAAGGAGAATCAATTTCCAATAGAGTTATGGCAGGAAATGGGAGATTTAGGACTTCTTGGAGTTACTGTTGGTGAGGATTATGGTGGTGCTGGTATGTCCTATCTTGCACATGTTATTGTTGTAGAAGAAATTGCTCGAGCATCTGCGTCGGTTTCTCTTAGCTATGGAGCACATTCTAATTTATGCGTAAATCAAATAAACTTGAATGGGACAGAAGAGCAAAAGAGAAAGTTTTTACCCAACTTATTGTCTGGGGTACATGTTGGATCTCTTGCGATGAGTGAGGCTGGGGCAGGTTCTGACGTAGTGTCAATGCAATTGAAAGCAGAAAAACAGAACGATCATTATAAGCTTAATGGGTCCAAGTATTGGATAACGAATGGCCCGGAAGCTTCAACGTTAATTGTTTATGCCAAAACTAATCCAGAACTGGGCTCTAAGGGAATTACTGCTTTTATAATAGAAAAAGAAATGCATGGTTTTAGTGCAGGCGCTCATTTTGATAAATTAGGAATGCGGGGGTCAAACACAGCCGAACTAATTTTTAATAACGTTAAAGTCCCATTTGAAAATGTATTGGGTGAGGAAAATAAAGGTGTAAAAGTACTGATGTCGGGGCTGGACTATGAGCGGGTAGTTCTTGCCGGTATAGGTACTGGAATTATGGCAGCTTGTTTAGATGAAGTGATGCCTTACGTGTCACAACGAAAACAGTTTGGAGAGCCGATTGGTAGCTTTCAATTAATGCAAGGAAAAATTGCAGATATGTATACTGCAATGAATTCAGCTAGGGCTTATGTTTACGAAGTTGCTAAAGCTTGCGACAGGGGAGAAGTAACTAGGCAAGATGCGGCAGCATGCGTCTTATATTCATCCGAAGAGGCTATGAAGCAGGCTCATCAAGCTGTTCAAGCAATGGGTGGTGCTGGGTTTATGGCGGATTCTCCTGTTGCACGAATTTTTAGAGATGCAAAACTTATGGAAATAGGGGCAGGTACTTCAGAAATAAGAAGAATGTTAATAGGTCGTGAACTCATGGAAAGTATAAACTAACACAACTAATAAACGTAATAATTTTAAAGAGTAAAACTTAGATATATTGAGGTAAAAGTGCAATTAACAAGTTCAATATCAGTAAATTCTGAATCTTTTAAAAGTAATTATCGAGCAAACATTGATGCTCTCAACGTTTGTAAAGAAATTTCTACAAAAATATCAAAAGGCGGTCCAGAGAAATCTAGAGAGAGACATGTCGCTAGAGGAAAAATGTTGCCTCGAGATAGAATCTCAAATCTGCTAGATCCTGGATCACCTTTTTTGGAGATAGGAGCAACAGCGGCATATGACTTATATGGTAATGAGGCTCCATGTGCCGGCATAATAACTGGTATTGGTCGTATCCATGGTCAGGATATAATGGTTGTTTGCAATGATGCTACCGTAAAAGGTGGAACCTATTTCCCTTTAACTGTAAAAAAACACCTTCGAGCTCAAGAAATTGCAGAGGAGTGCAGTCTGCCTTGTGTTTACTTAGTTGATAGTGGAGGAGCCCACCTTCCAAGCCAGGATGAAGTTTTTCCTGATCGAGACCACTTTGGACGTATTTTTTACAATCAGGCTAGAATGAGTGCTAAATCAATTCCTCAGGTGGCTGTTGTTATGGGGTCCTGTACAGCTGGTGGAGCTTATGTTCCTGCTATGTCTGATGTTACAATAATTGTAAAAAACCAAGGAACTATTTTTTTAGCTGGACCGCCATTAGTCGAGGCGGCAACAGGCGAAATTGTCTCCTCTGAGGAACTTGGTGGCGGAGACGTTCACACTCGATTGTCAGGAGTTGCTGACTACTTAGCAGAAGACGATATGCAAGCTTTGGAAATGGCAAGAAGGTCGGTGCGTTCGTTTAATAGGGCCCGACCATTATCTGTAAAGTGGGAAACACCTGAAGACCCATGTTTTGATCCAGACGAACTTCTTGGGATCATACCTAAATATTTAAAGACAGTATTTGATATTCGAGAAGTTATTTCTAGAATTGTTGATGGATCTAGGTTTGATGAGTTTAAATCTCGTTATGGAGAAACTTTGGTAACTGGTTTTGCGCATTTGAATGGATGCCCTGTAGGCATAATTGCAAATAATGGAGTTTTGTTTTCTGAGGCTGCTCAAAAAGGTACTCATTTTGTGGAAATATGCTCTCAACGTAAAATTCCCCTGATATTTCTACAGAATATAACAGGGTTTATGGTTGGTAAGAAATATGAGAATGAAGGTATCGCAAGGCATGGGGCCAAATTAGTAGCGGCCGTAGCCACAACAGCTGTACCGAAGATAACGTTGATCGTAGGTGGATCATTTGGTGCTGGAAATTATGGGATGGCTGGTAGAGCTTATCAACCCAGATTTCTGTGGACATGGCCAAATTCTCGAATATCTGTTATGGGAGGTGAACAAGCGGCTAGTGTATTAGCCACTGTAAAGCGTCGAGCAATTGAACAGTCTGGCAAAAGCTGGTCCCTTAAAGAAGAGGAGAAATTCAAGGCTCCTACAATAGATATGTTTGCTAGACAGTCGCATCCTCTTTACGCTTCAGCTAGGCTTTGGGATGATGGTATAATTGATCCACGAAAGACAAGGGAGGTTTTGGCTTTAAGCCTCTCAATATCTTTAAATACTAAAGTCAAAAAAACCACTTTTGGTATATTTAGGATGTAAGCTTATGTTCTCAAAAATCTTAATTGCGAATAGGGGAGAGATTGCTTGTAGAGTGATTAATACCTGTAGACGGATGGGCATCAAAACTGTTGCGGTCTACTCAGATATTGACCGTGCTTCTCGACACACTTTGATGGCAGATGAAAGTTATTTGATACCTAGTGAAAATCCAAACACTAGCTATTTATTGGGTCGCGAAATTATTGCGATAGCCAAACAAACAAATTCTGAGGCTATTCACCCTGGTTATGGGTTTCTCTCTGAAAATGCTGAATTTGCGAAGATTGTTGAAGAAGCTGGAATAGTTTTTATTGGGCCTTCATCAGATGCCATAGCTACAATGGGCTTAAAAGATCGAGCTAAAAGTTTAATGGAAAAGGTAGGAGTTCCAGTAGTTCCTGGGTATCATGCAAAGGAGCAAAAAAATTTAGCGAAAATTGCAGCCAACATAGGTTATCCGCTAATAATAAAGGCTATTGCAGGTGGTGGAGGTAGAGGGATGCGCTTGGTTGAGAAACCAGATGAATTCCAAAACTTATTGTCTGAGGCTAAATCTGAAGCGTCAAAATTCTTTGGTAATGACAGAGTAATAATTGAAAAATATATACAAAAACCTCGTCATATTGAGGTGCAAGTTTTTGGTGACGGAAATAGGGTTATTGCATTATTCGAGCGAGATTGCAGCCTACAACGTAGACATCAAAAAATCATTGAAGAGGCACCAGCGCCTGGGATTTCTTTAGTAATGAGAAAGGCTTTATGCGATGCAGCCATTAAAACTGCAGAGGCAGTATCTTACAAAGGTGCAGGGACGGTAGAATTTATTGTTGATACGTCTAGAGGCTTATCTGAGGATAAATTTTATTTTTTAGAAATGAATACAAGACTTCAAGTTGAACACTCGGTAACAGAAGCTATTTTAAAATTAGATTTGGTGGAGTGGCAGATGCGGATTGCATTTGGTGAAGAGTTACCACTTAGGCAAGATGAGTTAAAAATACAGGGTCATGCTATTGAGGCAAGGATATACGCAGAAGATGTTCAAGCAGGGTTTTTACCAGATTCAGGAATTATTGAAAAAATAGTTTATCCAAAAAATGTTAGAATTGATACTGGTATTTCTGAAGGTGATAAAATTAGTACATATTATGACCCTATGATTTTAAAGATAACTGCGTTTGCAGATAGTAGACCTTCGGCTATTGAAGCATTAAAACGTGCTTTATTAGAAACATATATTATGGGTGTAAAAACAAATTTAGATTTTCTAAACCGGCTTTTAAACCTGTCAGAGTTTTCTAATGAGAGTTTTGATACAGGCTTAATTGGTAGTAATATTAAAAAATTAGTAAGTTTAAGAACGCCTACGACTGAGGTGTTAGCTTTAGCCTCAATTGGAATTCTTGGCTTGAGTAATTTAAATACTAGAAGTTTCTTAACTGGCTTTACACTTTGGGAGAATTTAACAAAGCTTGTTAAGTTTTCCAACAGCCAAGAAGAGTTTTTGACCGAAGTTGAGTGTTTGGGGGAAGACAGCTTTTTAGTTAAGGTAGAAGAAAATATCCATGAAATTAGCTATGATAGAACGGGCTGGACCATTGATGGCCAAAATACACAGTTTTTATTTTGGCAAAGTAAAAGTTATTTTTCTGTAATTTGTAAGTTTAAGTACGACTTTCACAGCAAGGATTTGTTGATAGCGTCCTCAGAAAATTCCGACGATGACCAACTTGTTATAGCACCAATGCCAGGACAAATTTCAGAAATATATGTTAATGAGGGTGACTTAGTTCTTAAAGGAGACAGATTGGTAGTTTTAGAGTCGATGAAGATGGAACATGCTATTTCTGCAAATATGAGTGGAAAAATAGAGAGTGTTTTAGTTTCAAAGGGTCAAAAAGTAGACAATAAGGATCTGTTGTTAAGAATTCATCTAAAATGCGATGATGAGTAGTTTAGGACTATCGATCGGTATTATAAATTAGTAATAGGTAAATAGAGTGGGCATTATGTTTGATCATGTAACAATAGTAGAGGTTGGACCGAGAGATGGCTTGCAAAATGAACCAAAAACTATTGGGTTAGATGAAAAGGTAAATCTAATAAACCTTTTATCAACCTCTGGGCTTAAACAAATTGAAGTTGGAAGTTTTGTAAACCCTCAGATGGTACCTCAGATGGCGGATAGTGGATTAGTTTTTTCCAAAATCACTCGACGTCCAGATGTCTCGTATTCTGCTCTTGTACCAAACTTAAAGGGATATGAGCAGGCAAAGAAATTTGTACCAGACGCAATTGCAATTTTTTGTAGCGCGTCAGAGAGCTTTTCTAAAGCTAACCTCAATGCCAGTATCGATGAGAGTTTTAAGCGAATTTCACAATTTATTTCTCGTGCAGAACAAGACGGTATCTTAGTGCGAGGGTATGTCTCTTGTGTGACTGATTGTCCTTTTGAAGGACCTGTCCCAGCAAGTAATGTGGCTAAAGTAGTTGCTAAATTGAGAGAATTTAATTGTTATGAAATTTCGTTGGGGGATACTTTAGGAAAAGGATCACCTGAAACGATAGATAAAATGATAGATAATGTTCTTAATGAGGTTTCGGTAGAAATATTAGCTGGGCATTTTCATGATACTTCGGGACTTGCACTTAAAAACATTCAGGTATCTCTAGAAAGAGGAATTCGTGTTTTTGATACTGCGGTCGGTGGATTAGGAGGTTGCCCTTTTGCTCCCGGTGCACCAGGAAATGTAGCGACGGAGTCAGTTTTAGAGTATGTCCAAGAAAAAGGTTTTAAGACAGGGGTCGATATGAAAGTTATAATGCAGGCAGCAAAACTGGCGAGAGATATGCGTCATGTTTGAAACGATAAACTTTAAAATAGACAAGCGTGATGTTGGGGTGCTTGAGTTAAATAGACCAGAAAAGCACAATGCTCTATCATCTACTATGATCAGTGAGTTGGCTGAGGTTACTAAGTTTATAAATAATGAAAAGACTCTTCGTGTTGTTGTATTGAAGGGGAACGGACCCTCATTTTGTGCAGGGGCTGATTTAGAATGGATGCAGGAACAAATGGGGGCAAGTGCCAACCAACGTGGACTTGAAGCAAAGAAACTAGCTAACATGCTAGGTGGGCTTAATTCACTGCTAAAGCCATTAATTGGTTTAGTTCATGGTAACGTCTTTGGGGGAGGTGTGGGATTGGCAAGTGTTTGTGATGTAGTTGTGGCTTTAGATGATTCAAAATTTGGTTTTACAGAGACTAGACTTGGTTTAATTCCAGCGACTATTGGACCATATGTAATTCGCCGAATGACGGAAGCTAAAGCTCGAACCGTTTTTATGTCCAGTCGAATTTTTGGAGCAAATGAAGCAAAAGATCTTAACATTGTACACCGAATTACCAGTGGTGAATTAAAAGAAAAGTCACTAGAAATGGAGGTCATTCCATATCTAGGCTGTGTGTCGGGTGCAGTTGAAAAAGCTAAGGAACTAGCTTTGTGTTTAAGCGGGGTGCCTAGCAAAGATGAAATAGACTACTCTGTGTCGATGTTGGTTCGCCAGTGGGAAAGTGAGGAAGCTAAAAAGGGAATCAAATCTTTTTTTGATAAAAAACTACTTCGTAGATAATTGTGAGCTGTCCAATTTAAATTATATTAGTTTCAAAATGTAGCAGTAAATTATACATTTACTAATCTAATTATTAAAAAAACCTCGATAACGCTATTACCTCTGTTGACGGCTGAGAGGGGTAGTCGTAAACAGCTCTTGGTCGCAAAGATTATTATGTTTTATGATACCGATTCAGGGAGAATATTTGTGGACGGACTTTTGCAGGAATACTTACCTATTATTATTTTATTAGGGATGGCAATTGGTCTTGGAGTTATTTTGCTTTTAGCCGCATTTTTTTTGGCTGTCCGAAGTCCAGACGCAGAAAAAGTCTCTGCCTATGAATGTGGTTTTGCAGCATTCGATGACGCGAGAATGAAGTTTGATGTAAGGTTTTATTTAGTCGCGATTCTATTTATCATATTTGATCTAGAAATAGCATTTTTATTTCCTTGGGCGGTAGCATTTAAGGATATTAGTTTCTTAGGGTTTTGGTCTATGATGGCATTTTTAACTGTTCTTACAGTTGGGTTTGCGTATGAATGGAAAAAAGGGGCTTTAGAATGGCAGTAGCTACAGGGCTTAATACTGCTGGATTTGATAAGGAAGTGGCAACCCAGGAACTGAATGCAGAATTACAAGATAAGGGTTTTTTATTAACATCTACAGAAAGCGTAATTAACTGGGCTCGGACTGGTTCCTTACACTGGATGACTTTTGGTTTGGCATGTTGTGCTGTAGAGATGATGCACACATCTATGCCAAGATATGATTTGGAAAGATTCGGAACAGCCCCACGCGCAAGTCCTCGTCAATCTGACTTGATGATTGTTGCTGGTACGTTAACAAATAAAATGGCTCCAGCTTTAAGAAAAGTTTATGACCAAATGCCGGAACCTAGATATGTTATTTCTATGGGTTCATGTGCAAATGGTGGAGGTTATTATCATTATAGTTACTCGGTAGTTAGAGGCTGTGATAGAATTGTTCCAGTAGATCTATACGTGCCAGGGTGCCCACCAACAGCTGAAGCGTTACTTTATGGTATCTTGCAGCTTCAACGCCGTATTCGACGTACAGGCACAATTGTTAGATGAAGCGGTGTCCATGAGTTCAGAAAATTTAATAAAATTAGACTCGTATATAACTAAAAAACATACTGAGAGTGTTGCCTCATCTGGCATAGCTTTTAATGAGCTCTCGGTCACTATTGTATTATCTTCATTAATTTCTTTTACTGAGTTCTTAAAAACCGATCCACATTGTAAGTTTTCGACACTTGTAGATATAACGGTTGTTGATTATCCGAACAAAGAGCACAGATTTGAATTAGTATACCACTATTTATCAATGTACTTAAATCATCGTATTAGGGTAAAGATTGAAGTAAAAGAAACAGAAGTCATACCTTCTATCATAGAAATTTTTCCTGCTGCAAATTGGTTTGAGAGAGAAATCTTTGATATGTTTGGACTCCTGTTCTCTGGGCACCCAGACCTTAGAAGAATTTTAACTGACTATGGTTTTAAAGGTCACCCTCTTAGAAAAGATTTCCCAACTAGCGGTTACGTTGAATTAAGGTATGATGAGGAAAGAAAAAGAGTAGTCTATGAACCGGTAGAACTTGCACAAGAATACAGACAATTTGATTTCATGTCCCCATGGGAAGGGGCAGAATATATTTTATCAAAGGATCAAGTAAATAAAGAATCCGAGGGTGAGAAATGAGTAGTTCTAGTTTAGAAGAAAATTTACTTGAAGAGCATAAAATTCGAAACTTCAATATAAATTTTGGCCCTCAACATCCTGCTGCACACGGTGTCCTGCGTCTAGTTTTGGAGCTCGATGGAGAAATTGTAGAGCGGTGCGACCCTCATATAGGATTGCTTCATAGAGGTACTGAGAAACTTATGGAGAGTAGAACATATCTACAAAATTTACCATATTTTGATAGACTGGATTATGTGTCTCCGATGAATCAAGAACATGCTTGGTGCTTAGCTATTGAAAAGCTAACTAAGACACCTGTGCCTTATAAGGCATCACTAATTAGAGTTCTTTATAGTGAAATTGGACGAATTCTTAATCATTTATTAAATGTAACTACACAGGCTATGGATGTTGGCGCTTTAACTCCGCCATTATGGGGTTTTGAAGAGAGAGAAAAGCTGATGGTCTTTTACGAAAGAGCATCTGGAGCTAGATTGCATGCTGCTTATTTTCGTCCGGGCGGAGTTCATCGTGATTTGCCTGTTGATCTACTTGATGATATTGAAGCTTGGTGTGGGACATTCCCGGCAGTCCTTGATGATATTGATGGTTTATTGACTGAAAATCGTATTTTTAAACAAAGAAATGTTGATATAGGCATTGTTTCTCAACAAGATATACTCGATTTTGGATTTTCAGGGGTTATGGTTCGTGGGTCAGGCCTTGCATGGGATTTAAGAAAATCACAACCGTATGAGTGTTATGAAGAGTTTGATTTTAACATCCCTGTAGGTAAAAGTGGTGACTGTTACGACAGGTATTTGGTGCGAATGGAAGAAATGCGTCAATCTATGTCTATAATCCTGCAAGCCATACAGAAAATCCGTTTAGAAGACGGAGATGTTATGACTCGTGGAAAGGTGGTTCCGCCAACTAGAGCTGAAATGAAGACATCGATGGAGGCGCTAATTCATCACTTTAAGCTATATACAGAAGGATTCCATGTCCCTAAAGGAGAGGTCTATGTGGCAGTCGAGGCACCTAAAGGAGAGTTTGGTGTTTACTTGGTTGCTGATGGTACAAATAAGCCTTACCGAGTTAAGCTTAGGGCCCCTGGATTCCTCCATTTACAAGCTATTGAGTACATGTCTAAGGGGCATCAGCTTGCAGATGTCTCTGCTATTATTGGTACTATGGATGTAGTTTTTGGTGAGATAGATAGATAATGCTTAGACGTCTTCATTCAATTCAACCTGAGGCATTTGTTTTTTCAAATAAAAATAAGGCTTGGGCAAAAGAGCAAGTAAAAAAATTTCCTAAAGGTCGAGAAGCATCGGCGATAATTCCGCTTCTTTGGCGAGCACAAGAACAGGAAGGTTGGCTGTCTCGTCCAGCTATTGAATACGTCGCGGATTTCCTTGGCATGAATTATATTAGGGCACTCGAAGTAGCTACATTTTATTTTATGTATCATCTAAAGCCGGTTGGGTCAGTTGCCCATATACAGGTTTGTGGAACTACTTCATGTATGATTTGTGGTTCAGAGAATTTAATGGATATTTGTAAGGAATCGATATCGCCTGAGCAAAACACCTTAAGTGAGGACGGTAAATTTAGCTGGGAAGAAGTGGAATGCTTAGGTGCGTGCTCGAATGCACCTATGATTCAGATTGGTAAAGACTATTACGAGGATCTTAATACAGAAAGTTTTCAAACTATTATTGAAACATTTAGGTCTGGAAAAATCCCTCGACCAGGATCACAAACTGGTAGGTATTCCTCTGAACCATTAAAAGGGTTAACAAGTCTAAAGGACCATGAAAGTAACAAAAATCAGTTCAATGCATCAGTTCAATTATCAGAGAGTTTTGGTGACACCGTTAAAAGAATAAATCCAAATAAGATTAAAAATACAGTTGTGGATAAAAAATAATGTACCAAAAATTTATAAACGCTAGCTTTGGAAATGTAAATAATCCCTCTAAGCATGCGTCTATTGTTATTCTATCTGTAACAGTTTTTTGGATAGTGGTGCAATTATTGGGTTCAAATTATGGTTGGGATTTTCGTTTAACTTTCTTTTTCGACTTTACTGCTATTAGTGGGTTTTTATGGGCTTTATTAGTACTTGCCAGAGCATTTCAAAAAAATAATCGCAACGGGGATAATTGAGAAAATGCTACTAGATAAGGATCGAATATTTACAAATATTTATGGTATGCACGATCGCTCATTAAAGGGTGCAATGGCGCGTGGGCATTGGGATGAAACTAAAAAGATAATTCAAAAGGGTCGAGAGAGCATTATAAGTATAATGAAAGAATCTGGTTTAAGAGGAAGAGGCGGTGCTGGTTTCCCTACTGGGCTAAAGTGGTCCTTTATGCCAAAAGAAAGTGATGGTAGGCCTTCTTATTTAGTTGTTAATGCTGATGAATCTGAGCCTGGAACATGTAAAGATAGAGAAATTCTTCGTCATGACCCTCATACACTAATTGAAGGCTGTCTGATCTCTTCATTCGCAATGAATGCAAATGTTTGCTATATTTATATAAGAGGAGAGTATGTTCGGGAACGGGAGGTACTTCAGGCGGCCATAGATGAGTGCTATGATGCGAAACTCTTAGGTCGTAATGCTGCTGGCTCAGATTTTGATTTTGATTTATATCTTCATCATGGAGCTGGAGCATACATATGTGGTGAAGAGACGGCTCTTTTAGAAAGCTTAGAGGGGCGTAAAGGTATGCCGCGAATGAAGCCACCATTTCCAGCTGGGGCAGGACTGTATGGTTGCCCTACAACTGTTAATAATGTCGAATCGATTGCCGTAGTGCCTACTGTATTACGTAGGGGTGCCGAATGGTTTAAAGGCTTTGGCCGCCCCAATAATCATGGAACAAAGCTTTTCGCAATTTCTGGACATGTAAATCACCCTTGTGTCGTTGAGGAGGCTATGTCGATTACATTTGAAGAGTTAATAGACAAGCATTGTGGCGGAGTACGGGGTGGATGGAAAAATCTTAAAGCTGTAATACCTGGAGGATCCTCAGTACCGTGTTTGCCTGGCGATTTAATGCATAAAGATGCCATTATGGATTTTGATTGGCTTAGAGAAAATCAGTCTGGTTTGGGGACGGCGGCTGTAATCGTTATGGATAACAGTACAGATATAATAAAGGCAATATGGAGACTATCTAAGTTTTATAAACATGAGTCCTGTGGACAATGTACCCCTTGTAGGGAGGGTACTGGATGGATGATGCGGGTTATGGATAGATTAGTTTCTGGAGATGCGGAAGTTCATGAGATTGATATGTTGCTAGACGTCACTAAACAAGTAGAGGGACACACTATATGTGCATTAGGAGATGCTGCGGCATGGCCTATCCAAGGATTAATAAGGCATTTTAGACATGAGATTGAAGAGCGGATAGGCTCTAAAATAAGTAGAGATACCTCTGCTTTTGCTGCGGGGTAAAGAGTTTTAAATGATAAAAAAAATGTGTCTATACACCATTATTATAGTTGGTTTATTTGGTTGTGGATCCATTAACCCTTACTTTAAGGGTTTTAAAGTAAAGCCAACTGAACCACTTCCTTATAAAACGAACTTATCTTCACAAAAAAATGCTGAAGAGTTTGTTGTTTCGGTAAAAAATAAAGAACAAGGTATAGAAGAGGTTCGTGAGTCGGTAAGATTTGAAGCTACGAAATATTGCCTTCTTTATTTTGGAACCTCTGATATCAATTGGAAAATAAGTCAAATTACTCAAGATTGGGCGTTTGATAGTAATAGTGGAAAATTGATTTTTTCAGGACAGTGTGAAGTGAGATAAGTTATTAATGGCTGATTTAAGAAAAATAATAATCGATGATACTGAAGTTGAAGTGGATCCTGCTATGACCCTTATACAAGCGTGTGAGGAAGTGGGAATAGAAATTCCAAGGTTTTGTTATCACGAAAGACTTTCAATTGCTGGAAATTGCAGGATGTGTTTGGTTGAGGTTGTTGGGGGACCTCCTAAGCCGTCCGCGAGCTGTGCGATGCAGGTGAAGGACTTAAGGCCTGGACCTGAAGGGCAACCACCAGTGATTAAAACAAACTCTCCTATGGTCAGGAAAGCTCGTGAAGGCGTGATGGAGTTTTTGTTAATTAACCATCCTTTAGATTGTCCAATTTGTGACCAGGGAGGGGAGTGTGATCTTCAAGATCAGGCTATGGCTTACGGTGCAGACTTCTCTCGCTATCGAGAGCCAAAGCGCGCTAACGTAGATTTAGATTTGGGCCCATTAGTTGAGACACATATGACTAGATGTATCTCATGCACACGTTGTGTCAGATTTACAACTGAAGTTGCTGGTATCTCCCAAATGGGACAAACAGGAAGAGGTGAAGATGCTGAAATTACATCCTATTTGGGGCAAACACTAAATAGTAATATGCAGGGAAATATAATTGATTTATGCCCCGTTGGGGCGCTGGTCTCAAAGCCGTATGCTTTTACCGCCCGCTCTTGGGAGCTAAGTAAAACTGAATCAATAGACGTCATGGACTCTCTGGGGGCTAATATTAGAATTGATACAAAAGGTCGAGAAGTTATGAGGATTCTTCCACGTAATCATGATGGGATTAACGAGGAGTGGATTTCTGATAAAACTCGATTTGTCTGGGACGGTTTGAGATTACAGAGGCTAGATACTCCGTACATACGGGATAATGGGAAGTTAAGGGAAGCATCTTGGGCTGAAGCTATAGATTTTGCTGTGGAAAATATTAGAGATAAACAGCTAGCTGCTATTGTTGGTGATCTGAGCTCAGTCGAAGCAGCTTTTGCTCTAAAGACTCTGGTTGATAGCTTAGATGGGTCCACTGAGTGTCGTGTTGACGGGATTGATTTCCCACCGAAAAATCGTTCGGCTTATGTTGGTAATGTTAGTATAGAAGAAATTGATAACGCTAAAGAAATTATAATCATTGGAGCTAACCCAGCTAATGATTCACCTGTTTTAAATTCTCGTATAAGAAAAGCCTGGTTGAATGGTTGCAAGGTGAGTCTTATCGGAGATGAAATAGACCTTACGTTTGATTATCAATACTTAGGTGCTGATAGAGATTGTTTGGATAAGCTGACTAATAGTAAAGATTCTATTGTAATTGTTGGTATTGGCGCTTTGTCAGATGGAGATGTTCTGGAAGTTCTAGCTAAGTGCATGGCCATTTCAAGTCGTATGCTAATCTTACATGCTTCGGCTGGAAGGGTGGGAGCACTAGATGTCGGATGTGTGACTGAAGGGGGATTGAAAACCTTGTTAGACGGCGCTGAAGTAATTTTGAATTTAGGAGCAGACGAAATCTTAATAGAGGAGGGTCCCTTTGTTATATATCAGGGCTCCCATGGAGATAGAGGGGCCCACAGAGCTGATATAATATTTCCCTCAGCGGCCTACACTGAAGAGGATGGTATTTTTGTAAATACAGAGGGTAGGCCACAACTTGCACTACGAGCAGGGTTCCCTCCTGGCGAGGCTAAGGAGAATTGGGCAATCATAAGAGCTCTATCTGGCGCACTTGGCAAACCGTTACCATTTGATACCCTTTCAGAGCTTCGAAAAAACCTTTTTGAAGCAGTACCACATTTAGAGAAATTAGATGTGGTTCCTGAGAATAAAAGGGATGTAATAAATGTAATGAAGATTAAGAATAAGAATATTAATTGTGATGAAATTGATTTTTATAGATCTAACCCAATTGTGCGGGCGAGTAAGGTAATGGCTAAGTTAAGTGCTCTAAATAAAACAAAAAAAGTTACGAGATTGTAAAGGAATGATATATATCAAGAGAAATATCAATATACTATGGAACATTTCATGAGTGATTTTCTGACTACTGGGCCTGGTATATTTTTTTTAATAGTAATTCAGTGCTTGGGCATAATTGGCTTTGTGATGATTTCACTCCTATTTTTGGTTTATAGTGATAGAAAAATATGGGCAGCTGTTCAGATGCGTCGTGGTCCAAACGTGGTGGGCGTCTGGGGTTTGTTACAGTCTGTAGCTGACGCTCTTAAATATATATTGAAAGAGATAGTTATACCTGCTGGAGCTGATAAGGCAGTTTTCATTTTGGCTCCATTGTTAAGCTTTGTACTCGCTATGATGCTGTGGGCTGTTATACCTTTTAACCCCAACTGGGTGTTGGCTGATATAAACGTAGCTATATTATATGTTTTTGCGATAGGTTCACTAGAGGTTTACGGTGTTATAATGGGGGGCTGGGCATCTAACTCTAAGTACCCCTTTCTTGGTGCTCTAAGATCTGCCGCACAAATGATCTCTTACGAGGTGTCAATTGGTTTAATAATAATAGGAGTTGTAATTTCCACAGGGTCTTTAAATTTCTCTGATATAGTGATTGCACAACAAGGAAATTTAGGGTTTTTAAATTGGTACTGGCTTCCTCATTTTCCTATGGTTATACTATTTTTTGTATCTGCTTTAGCTGAAACAAATAGACCACCTTTTGATTTGCCTGAAGCAGAATCAGAGTTGGTAGCAGGTTATCAGGTTGAGTACTCTTCAACCCCGTTTTTATTATTCATGGCTGGAGAGTATATTGCGATATTCTTAATGTGCGCACTTATCTCTCTTCTATTTTTTGGAGGTTGGTTGTCGCCGTTTCCATTCTTACCAGATGGCCCACACTGGATGATCCTTAAAATGGCGTTCTTCTTCTTTATGTTTTCCATGGTAAAGGCAGTGGTTCCAAGATATCGATACGATCAATTAATGAGATTAGGTTGGAAGGTTTTTCTACCACTTTCGTTAGGGTGGGTAGTTATAGTTGCGTTTTTGGCCAAGTTTGAGATGTTTGGCGGTTCGTATGCAAGATGGGCGATTGGAGGTTAATATGGCAGTTAGTATAAAGAGAAGGATTAAATATTTTCTATTATTTGATTTTTTAAAAGGTTTTGGTTTGGGTTTTAAGTATTTTTTTTCACCCAAAGTAACCTTAAACT
>TARA_B110000211_G_scaffold31405_1_pt1 | contig 26022 bp, 20 predicted proteins | sample TARA_B110000211 | Tara Oceans TARA_B110000211 (sample SAMEA4397516) | marine metagenome | biome: Polar Biome; feature: [DCM] deep chlorophyll maximum layer (ENVO:01000326); material: water (ENVO:00002006), including particulate matter (ENVO:01000060) such as... | depth 30 m
GATTTTGGGCGAAGTCTTGAAGTACTTAAATGGGTTTTGTGTTGTTATTCAGCAAAATTAGGCATCAACCAATGGGACGTCAAGTTTGTCTGAAAATGCCCAGTTTACCAGCTTGGCCGCATAGATTTATCCAAAGCTTTGCTATTATTACGCTCGAGAAAATTTTAAGACAGAACCTCTTGTATATCCAGTCAAATTGGTATACATTAGCATACATTCGTTTTAAATACCCTTTTACCAATATTACAGGTGGGTAATTAACTCCTCCAATAACTATTATTCAGGACCGTCATGAGCTTATACACAGACTATCTAAATGAGATCAAAACACGTAAAATAAAGGGCCTGAGCCCAGAGCCCATTGATAATGATGCATTGGCCAGCGAAATAGTAGCGCAGATCAAAGATGAGAATAACGAACATCGCACAGCATCAATCGATTTTTTAATTTACAACACACTGCCAGGCACAACCAGCGCCGCACGCGTTAAAGCAGCATTCCTTAAAGAGATCATTCTGGGTGAAGCTATTGTTGAAAAAATCACACCAACGTTTGCATTCGAATTGTTGTCTCATATGAAGGGTGGGCCATCTGTAGAGGTTCTGATGGATTTGGCATTGAGTGGCAATACCGTGCTGGCTGCACAAGCCGGCGATGTTTTGAAAACACAAGTATTCTTGTACGAAGCGGACACAGATCGCCTAAAAAAGGCGCTGGAAACTGGTAACGAAGTAGCCAAGGAAATCGTCGAAAGCTACGCTAAGGCGGAATTTTTTACCAAGCTTCCTGACATTGATGAAGAAGTTAAAGTTGTTACCTACATCGCAGGTGAAGGTGATATTTCAACCGACCTTTTATCACCTGGCAACCAAGCGCATTCACGTTCTGATCGTGAGTTGCACGGAAAATGTATGATCACAGAAGTGGCGCAAAAAGAAATTGAAGCGCTGAAACTACAACACCCTGATAAACGCGTTATGTTAATTGCTGAAAAAGGCACGATGGGCGTTGGTTCATCACGTATGTCTGGTGTGAACAACGTTGCATTGTGGACTGGCAAGCAAGCCAGCCCATATGTTCCATTCGTGAACTTTGCCCCTGTTGTTGCGGGTACGAACGGTATTTCACCGATTTTTTTGGTAACTGTTGGTGTGACTGGCGGTATCGGTGTGGATTTGAAAAACTGGGTTAAGAAGCTGGACGAAGATGGCAACCCAATCATGAACAACGATGGTAATCCGATTTTGGAAGAGCGTTATTCAGTTGCGACTGGTACAGTTTTAACAATCAACACCAAAGAGAAGAAGTTGTACAACGAAGCAGGCACAGAAGAGTTGGTTGACATGTCACCCTCATTTACGCCGCAAAAAGTTGAATTCATGAAGGCTGGCAGTTCATATGCCATCGTCTTTGGTAAAAAATTGCAAACATTCGCATGTGAAGCGTTAGGTGTTGAAATTATACCAGTGTTTGCACCGCCCAAAGAAGTGTCGCACGAAGGCCAAGGCTTGACGGCGGTTGAAAAAATTTTCAACGCCAATGCACGTGGCAACACACTGGGCAAAGTATTGCATACTGGCTCTGATGTACGTGTCAAAGTCAACATTGTTGGTTCACAAGACACAACAGGTTTGATGACAAGCCAAGAGCTAGAATCAATGGCAGCAACCATCCTGTCATCATCGGTTGATGGTGCGTATCAATCTGGTTGTCATACAGCATCTGTTTGGGATCTGAAGGCGCAGGCGAATACGCCACGCTTGATGCAATACATGAACAATTTTGGCTTGGTGACAGCACGTGATCCAAAGGGTGAATACCACGCGATGACCGACGTGATCCACAAAGTGTTGAACGACATTACAGTGGACGATTGGGCGATTATTATTGGCGGCGATAGCCATACGCGCATGTCTAAGGGTATTGCTTTTGGTGCTGACTCTGGCACCGTGGCATTGGCGCTGGCAACGGGCGAAGCATCGATGCCGATCCCAGAATCAGTAAAAGTTACTTTTAAAGGAAAAATGGCCTCGCACATGGATTTTCGTGATGTTGTGCATGCAACTCAGGCACAAATGTTGGATCAATTCGGTGATAACGTTTTCCAAGGTCGCATCATCGAGGTGCACATCGGTACATTGCTGGCTGACCAAGCATTCACATTCACCGACTGGACAGCGGAGATGAAAGCGAAGGCGTCGATCTGTATTTCAAACAACGACACGTTGATTGAATCGCTTGAAATCGCAAAATCACGCATTCAGATCATGAAAGACAAGGGTATGGAGCATGAAAATGGTATGCTTCAAAACCTGATTGATATCGCAAAAAACCGTATCCAAGAGATCCGTTCTGGTGAAAAACCAGCGCTGTCACCAGATGCAAATGCAAAGTACGCGGCAGAAGTTGTAGTTGATTTGGATTTGATCACCGAACCGATGATTGCTGACCCTGATGTGAACAATGCCGACATTTCAAAGCGTTATACACACGACACCATCCGCCCTGTTTCATTCTATAAAGGTGAGAAGAATGTTGATCTTGGCTTTGTTGGATCATGTATGGTTCACAAAGGCGATTTGCAGATTGTGGCCAAGATGCTGCGTAACCTTGAGAAGCAAGGTAAAGAGATCAAATTCAATGCGCCATTGGTTGTTGCGGCACCAACATACAACATCATCGACGAGATGAAGGCCGAAGGCGACTGGGAAATTTTGCAGAAGTATTCTGGGTTCGAATTTGACGATTTGGCACCGAAAACAACGGCACGTGTTGAATATGAAAACATCCTGTATTTGGAACGCCCTGGTTGCAACCTGTGTATGGGTAACCAAGAAAAAGCCGCCCGTGGCGACACTGTTTTAGCGACATCCACACGTCTGTTCAAAGGCCGTGTTGTTGAAGACACCGCAGAGAAAAATGGTGAATCACTATTGGCATCAACGCCAGTTGTTGTTCTGGCCGCGATCTTGGGCCGCACCCCAACTCTTGAAGAATATAAGGAGTCGGTTGAAGGTATCGAGCTTACAACGTTCACGCCGCCAAACATGAAGCCGCTGGATCCTAAATCAATTCAATACTAAAAAATTAGTGCCGTAAGCTATGAAAGATCGTTTGAGGCCTGTGGAGTGCCCAGCAAACATTATTGATCAAATAGGTGAATGGAGTGGGAAAGAAGTGGGTGAAACCTATGGCCGTGACGATGGCTATATTTTTCATTGAGGCAGCATTTGTTTAAGCGGCATCCGCGACGCTGTCAGTGGGCCAGATCTTGATAATCTTCGGTTTGGGCGGTGTTTGCTGAAACAATTTCAATATATTCAAAAGCCGCTGCTAATGCATCTTGCAACATTGGGGGATCGGTCGGGGCATCCAAAGTAGGGTATCTGATATTGCTAGCTAACGGGTGGGCCAAAATCGATCTAATGTTTCCCAGCCTGTTCACGCATGCGATTATGACGTTGCTTTTGCATTATGACATTTAACTGTAAGGAAGGTGACGATCTGAACGTTGCATTACACCAGCTTCAAACAATTGAATGCTTCCTTGATCAGTATTTGAGTGCGTTTAACATCTCATTACTTGAGAAGGCAGACGGCCCAATTTTTTTGTTTAAGTGAGTTCGCCTCCCAACCGCTCAAGCATATTCAAACAAGAAATCATTTGTTCTTCAGTAACATATTCATCTGGTTTGTGTGCTTGCTCAATACTTCCAGGTCCACATAAAACTGAGCTAATACCAGCTCTGCTAAAAAGTCCCGCCTCAGTACCAAATGCAACGACTTCAGTTGAATTTCCACCCGTCAACTCTTGTACAATTTTTACTGCTTCACTATCTTGTTCAGGCTCTAATCCATCAGTTTCTACGCAAACCGTTTCAAAAATATCAGCAATTATTGATTTTTTTTTCATTTCAGGACGTAGAACTTCATCAACATAACGCTCCATTTGGTCTCTTAACCACTCGCGGTCACTACGTTGAACAACACGCATTTCCCATTCTACTTCTGCTTGACTTGGAATTACATTGTGAGTGGTTCCAGAATGACAGGCACAAATTGAGGATGTGGAATAAGGTGGAACAAAACGTGACCCTTCTGGAGCCATCGCAGGAAGTTCTAGGCGAACTTCCATTAGCTTATTAATAAACCGATGTGCATATTCCAATGCATTAACGCAACGATCAGGTTGACTAGAATGTCCTTCAACACCACGAAATTCAGTCGTGTATTCACACATGCCCTTGTGCCCTTCAATTATTCGCATCGAAGTAGGTTCCCCTACAATACAAGCACTTGGTTTTAAACCAGAAGCAATTAATTGATTAACTAAAACTCGTGCACCCAAACAACCGACCTCTTCATCATAGGTAAACGCAAAATGAATAGGTCGTTTTAAGTCGAGTTTACTGTATTTTGGAACCATTGCCATGGCTGCAGCAATAAATCCTTTCATATCGCAAGTACCTCGCCCAAATAATGCGTTATTTTTTCGCTTCATCTTAAATGGGTCAGTAGACCAGTTCTGCCCCTCGACTGGAACAACATCTGTATGGCCAGATAAAATGATTCCCCCATCAGTATCTGGACCTAAAGTTGCAAAAATATTCGCTTTTCCTTTTGTCTCAGAAGTAATTTCACATCTTGCACCAAATGATTTTAAATAATCACTAATCCAATCGATACAATCTAGATTACTTTCACTAGAAATTGTTGGAAAACCAATTAGTTTATCCATAAGTTCAATAGTCTTTATTAAGTCTGTCATATCAAGGTTTCACAAATAATTTACGTAGGGCATTAGCCAAGGCATCAGCGGTACTAATTTCACAAATTTTTAAGGTTCGAGTATTTAAGTCGAGAAGACAAAAGTTCTAAAGCTTGCATTTTTATATCCTTTAAAACTATTTTAAAAGCCTTAATCAAGTTTTCAAGTTTAGCAAAAGAAAAGTTTAATCTACATTATTAATTAATGTTATTAATAGATTCTAATAAATAATCAAAAATTTATTTTTTTGTAATATTAAAACAAGCTTGAATTTATTTTGTCTATCTCTGTGGAAAATATACAGAGCTAGCCTAAATTATTATAAAACTGAGCAATATTGTATGATTTTTCGTGCTAAACTCGTAATTTGCTTGACGTAGAAGCTTTCCCACTTCAAGACAGTTTCAGTTAGACAAGAGGGATTTCCCGTTTGTTTGAAAATATATTTGGACAATAAAAGGACCAAAGACCATAGCTCGTAGACCACATAACGCGCCACCACAGCGCGACACAGGACCCCTCGCGAACGAACGCGTAATCTCCCCCGAAATCAGATTGATTGGCGCAGACGGTGAAAACGTTGGCGTCGTAACCCCACTGCGCGGTAATGAACTAGCACGTGTGGCAGGACTGGATTTGGTAGTAATTTCTCCAAATGCACAACCTCCAGTTTGCAAGATCATGGATTTGGGCAAGTTCAAGTTTGAACAACAGAAGCGTGAAGCTGAAGCTCGAAAAAAGCAAAAAACCATTGAAATTAAAGAGATTAAATTCCGTCCAAATACGGACACTCACGATTTTGATGTTAAAATGCGCAGTGTGTTTAAGTTTTTAGAGAATGGCGATAAAGTAAAAATTACCATGCGCTTTCGCGGCCGTGAAATGGCGCACCAAAATCTTGGTTTAGCGTTATTAAAGCGTGTTCAAGCAGTAGTACTTGAGGCAGAGACTGGGAAAATTGAAAACCACCCAAAAACAGAAGGTCGTCAAATGACGATGCTTATTGGGCCAATCACTAAATAAAGATGACAAATATTATATTTAGATCGCCTTTTTGGCGATCTTTTTTATCTTAATTCAAAAACTTTGGTATCTTGCGTGCAATATAAATTGGTCCATAATTTTTACCCTGGATAATAACAGCGTATTGGCCATCAGTAGGTAATTCAAATTCTATTTCACCCAATTTTTTACTATCCCACCCAGCAATAGTTTTAAGGCTTTTGACAACATTAATATATTCTATTGTCTTACCACTGTTTTCACCACGTTTAATTTGTACAGTTTTCCGAGGAAAGTATTTAATCAAATTAATATCTAAAAAACCAAGATTTTTTAGACTAGAGACTAACATTAGGTTCACAATTTTTTTATTTCGCTTTATTTCAATAGAAACTAGCTCTTTATTTTTGCGCATATTATTAAGGTTTTCGTTAATTAACAATTTTGCTTCGCCAACACCACCTGCTACTTCAGCAACACCATTGAAAATCATTTGTGGCGTCACATGTCGAGCACGATTAGTTATGTGCATATTATACTTTGCCTGACGTTCACCAAACTTTGCAATTGCAAATGTATCCTTCCAGCCCAGGTAATCCCAATAATCTACATGCAGTCCAAAAGCTAAAATATCTTCTTGGTTAGCAAGTGTAGAAAGAAGTTTATCAGCAGCTGGACATGCATAACAGCCTTGTGACGTAAATAACTCAACTACTATAATTGGCTTATTTGACCCATCTGCATGAGTTGAATTAGCTATAATAGTAAACATAAGCGTTACTAATGCATTTACATATTTCATTGCGAATCCCTGACATAGAGTAATTCCATATTAAGAAACCAAATACTCAAAGGCTAATAAAAAAATCGAGAGGTTATTGTTACAGAAACCAAATCCATCGCCCAGTTTCTGTAAAGTATTTTTGTGCGTCTGCACCCATTGCTTCAATTAATTTAGACTCTTCAGGAAGAACATAATTTTTCTTTAGGAATAAAAATAACAAAACTGATGGTAAAAGTGCCTGAATAGACCCTAATGTCATACCAACTCCAAAAGTTACTAAAACCATACCTAAATACATAGGATTTCGAGATAATTTAAACGGTCCCTCAACAATTAAAGCTGTTGGCTTTCTTCGAGGAATAATTGTCGTACTATTGCGCTTGAACCAAATCGGCGTAGCTAAAATTAAATAAATACCAATTGCCATTACACCCAAATCAATTGCGCGGAATTCGAATAAAATAATAGGGTAAACAAAATGCAATATGACTGCAAAACAAATTGCTAATAAAGTCCAAATAGGTGGGATATTTAATTTTTTCATATTTATATTATACATAAGGAATACTGACTAGTGTCAATCCTATTAAGTTATATTTAGATCAAAATATTATAGATATAAAATATTGTTAATAGAATTATAAAAGACCAGTCAAAAATGATTTTTTAAATAGACTAATGAGCTTTTAGCTAGTTTTGGCTAAATTACATAAAACTTAATATAATACACCACCTCTTTCAAATCGTAGCATATTTTCTAAAACTACTTTTATGGCAACAGGTAATTCAAAAAAAGCGTTCAAACCAGCACCAGTCGCTGATGGGATAAAGTAATAATCAACGAAATCGATGCCCACCGAAAGTTTTTATGTATTTTACAGGAATCTATGCCAATTTGCACTATCATTTAAGTTCACCAATTTAAATAATGATATTCCTCTATTTACTGTTCATAATAAATATAATTTATAATAACTTTAGGTCCATTTAGCATAAGCTAGTACACTTCCCTCCACGGAAAGTTTAAGGTACAGCTTTTAATATGTTATTAAATGTGAACAATTTAAACTGTCGGCGTGGGCCTAAGTTAGTTATTGCAAATGTCTCAATGAGTGTAAGTGCCGGTGAATGCATTATATTACGCGGACCAAATGGATCTGGTAAAACAACTTTGTTACGATACCTTGCAGGACTTTGCGATAGTGCTGATATAAAAACATATGATAATTCTATTGCCTACTCTGGACACCTAGATGGGGTTAAGTCCACATTAACTGTTAGTGAAAACCTTAACTTTTGGGCTGGAATATACGCGACTAATAGTATGAATAAAGTCATAGAAAAACTTAACCTTGAATATTTATCTAATAATTTGGCAGGCGAGCTTTCTGCTGGGCAGAAACGACGTCTAGGATTAGCACGCATGCTTATTTCAAATGCAAAAGTTTGGCTAATGGATGAACCAACTGCATCATTGGACAAATCAACATCAGCATTAATTTTTGAAGCAATAAACTCACATTGTAAAAATGACGGTGCAGCAATAATTTCCACTCATATTGACTTGGATATACCAAAATCACGCGTGTTAAATATGGAAGATTTCGCAGTAAAAGGGAAAGATGACGATGACCCATTCCTAAAGGGATCATATCAATGAAATCTCTGATACTACGTGATTTAAGGTTAGCCCTTCGCTCAGGTGGCGGTTTTGCCCTGACACTATCATTTTTTTTAATAGTCGTAATGATGGTACCATTCGGTGTAGGCGCAAATTTAGATTTATTGGCACGAATTGCACCAGGAGTTTTATGGATAGGTGCGTTACTTTCCTGCCTTCTATCTCTTGATAGAATTTTCCAACTAGATTGGGAAGATGGGACTTTAGAGGCACTGGCCACATCGCCTATTCCTTTATCAGGAATAGCCACAGCTAAAGCAACAGCACATTGGATCATAACAGGTTTACCAATAACAATAGCAGCAATACCATTAGGCTACCTTTTAAACCTAGAAACTGAATCCTATATTTGGCTTGTTGCTTCACTGAGCATTGGGACGCCTGCTCTCTCGTTTATAGGGGCCTTTGGTGCGGCGATTACTGTTGGAATTAAGAGAGGAGGCCTACTTCTATCTTTACTAGTCTTACCACTTTATATTCCAACTTTAATGTTGGGTGCACAGTGTGTTACTATAGGTTCAGAAGCGCCTATCAAATTATTGGCATTAGTTGCTGCCATATCATTACTTTGCATTGCCTTAATACCATTTGCATGTGCCATAGCGCTTCGTGCAAACCTTAAATAGCCAAGGCGTGGTGAACTGCCCACTTTATTTAGTACAAAAATAGGATACACAGATAAAATGTCTTTATGGGAATACGCAAATCCAGCCAAATTTATGGCACTTTCGGCCCGCATTCTGCCATATTTGGCAATTGCGTCTTCATGTTTGTTATTAGCAGGGCTATTTTGGGGCTTCTTTTTAACACCTGCAGATTACAAACAAGGCTCAACAGTTAAAATTATTTTTTTGCATGTTCCAACAGCATTAATGGCAATAAATGCATGGCTTATGATGTTAGTTACTTCTTTGGTATGGTTAATTCGTAGGCATCACGTATCTGCACTGGTTGCCAAAGCTGCAGCACCAATTGGTATTACGATGACGCTTATCGCAATTGCAACAGGCGCTATCTGGGGCAAACCTATGTGGGGAACTTATTGGGCATGGGATCCACGGCTCACTTCATTCATGATCTTATTGGTATTTTACTTTGGCTATTTAGCACTATGGGAAGCAATAGAAGATAAAGACACGGCTGCTGATTTAACATCAATATTATGTATAGTAGGTTCAATTTTTGCATTGTTGTCACGTTACGCAGTAAATTTTTGGTCACAAGGTTTGCACCAAGGTGCATCGTTATCACTCGACAAAGAACAGCATGTCGACAATGTTTTTTATTTGCCATTGTTAGTTTGCATTGTAGGAATAATTTTATTATTTTTAACATTAGTACTAATAAGAACCCGTACTGAAATTCGATCGCGGCGTTTAATGGCCCTACGCATGAGGGGTATCTAATATGTTTGAATTAGATAAATACACTGACACTGTTTTACTTGCTTACGCCGTTTCAATAATATTATTAGGTACTTTGATTTGGGCAACATTATCAAAATCAAAGCGTATAAAACGCGCTCTAGACGCACAGGAACAAAAAGCTAATGATAAGCGTTAAGCCTTTTTATCTCATCCCACCAATAATTTTCATTGGTTTAATCGCAATGATGTACCTTGGGTTAGGGCGTAAAAATCCAAATGAATTACCCAGCCAAATGATTGGGCGGGATGTTCCTAATTTAACTCTTAAACAATTATCTGATCATCCATTTCTTAAAATGGATGATCTAAAGGAACCTAGCATAAAAATTGTTAACTTTTGGGCTAGTTGGTGTGCACCATGCAGAGTTGAGCATCCTAATATTCAACAACTGGCAGATCTTGGGTTCCCAGTTCATGGCATTAATTACAAAGATGAAACATCTCAAGCACTGCAATTTCTAAAAAGCCTTGGAAATCCATATAAAAGTATTGGTACTGATGAAGGTCGAACAGGATTAGACTGGGGATTATACGGTGTCCCAGAAACATTTGTGATTAATGGTGAGGGGAAAGTGCTATTGAGGCATGCTGGACCAATAACAAATAGCATAATGATCAACAACATATTGCCTATTTTAATAGAGTAATTAAACTATTGGTGTAGGCACAGCCTATACCAATAGTTTTAGATTTCTAAGGCATCCATCATTATGACGGCATTTGCTACTTCTGCGCCTTTTTTAACAAAATGTTTAGAATAAAACTCAATATGATCAGTACTTTCCTGAAATTCGTGTGGCGTTAACGAAACTGAATAAACAGGAATACCAGTATCCATACTTGCACGAACTAAGCCATCAACAACAGCTTGAGCAACAAATTCATGCCTATAAATTCCACCGTTAACAACAAGAGCAGCACAAACAATCCCATCATAGTTTCCAGTTTCTGCTAATTTTTTAGCTACAAGCGGCATTTCTAACGCGCCTGGAACATGCACTTCTCGCAAATTACATACGCGTCCTTGGCGTTTAATTTCAGCCTCAAATCCAACTTGCACTTGATCAACTACTTGGTCATGCCATCGTGCTTTTACAAATGCAATTTTAAGGGGTCTTGTCATTTCGGGTCTCCTGTTAATAGACAAAGCCCCAGAGCGTTAAGAAAACGGATTAACACCGCCTCCCCTTTCTCTACCATCCAGACTTTAACTGTCGGCGCAGGAGTTTCACCTGACTCTGCTGACCTCTTATAATAAGAGCGCTCGCGGGCTATCACCGCCGGTGGGGAATTACACCCCGCCCTGAGAATAATTTAAATATAGACCCGAAAATAACGGACGTCCAGAAGGATTCTTTACTAGAAAAAAAATCTAAAATAAGCTATTCCAAAAATATGAATAATTCCATCACAATAATCCGCCCCGACGATTGGCACCTTCACTTGCGTGACGGTGTTATGATGAAAGCTATAACACCAGAAAGTACTCGGCACTTTAATAGAGCAATCATCATGCCAAATTTAGTACCCCCTGTGGTAACAGCTGCTGATGCATTGGCCTATCGAACCCGCATTCTTTCAGCTTGCCCCCAAGATTCAAACTTTACCCCCCTAATGACACTCTACCTAACGGATAAAACAGATCCAGACGATGTTGCTGCAGCTTTTGCTAATGGCATAATTAATGCAGTAAAATATTACCCTGCCGGAGCTACTACAAATTCAGATAGTGGAGTAACAGATATTAAAAACGTAATGCCCGTTCTCGAAAAAATGGCTCAAATTGGTTTGCCACTATGCATTCATGGCGAAGTAACTGATCCAAATATAGATATTTTTGATCGTGAAGCAGTTTTTATTGAGACAATATTAGACCCATTAAGGCGTGCACTGCCAGAATTAAAAACTACATCAGAACATATTACAACAAAAGATGGTGTTGATTACGTAAAAAGCCAATCTAAAAATCACTGTGCAACAATTACAACTCACCACTTAATGATAAATAGAAATCACCTTCTAGTAGGTGGCATTAAACCTCATTATTATTGCTTACCAATTGCCAAACGTGAAGAACATCGTTTGGCTGTCCGCGCTGCGGCAACCTCTGGGGATGTACGGTTTTTTTTAGGTACTGATAGTGCACCACATACAGATCCAAATAAAGAGACAGGTTGCGGTTGTGCAGGATGCTTTACGGCCACTAATACTATGGCTTTATTAGCTCATGTGTTTGAAGAAGACGATGCATTAAATAAACTTGAAAAATTTACCTCAATAAATGGTCCAAAACATTATGGTCTTTTACCAAATACAGAAACCATTACCTTAAAAAAATCTAGTGCACCTTTTTTATATCCTAAAAAAATTGAAACAGCAGAAGGTCCAGTAACTGTTTTCAACCCAGGACATGATATTTACTGGCAGGTTATTGAGTAAAGTTAAAATTTATTTTTGATATGAAGATATCAAAATCAATAAGTTACTTATCCACAAGATATCCAGATAGAAAACATGTCAGACCTGTGACATAACTACAATGACAAGTAACAAAGTAATTCTGATAAGTGAGTGAATTTATGAATGAGATTAGTCCTTTAGGCAATTCACAAGCCTCTGAAGAAATAGAATCAAATCAACAGCCCCACAATATCGAAGCTGAACAAGCGCTATTGGGTGCTTTATTAGTAAATAACGATGTTTATGATAAGATTGCCGCTATTGTAAGAGACGTTCACTTTTATGACCCTGTACATACGCGTATTTTCGAAACTATTGCCAACCGAATACAAAAAAATGCACTAGCATCTCCTGTAACGATTAAAGCTTTTTTCGAAGATGATGCAGGTTTAGCAGAGCTTGGCGGTCCAGCATATTTAGCACGTCTTGCTGGTGCATCCGTATCAGTATTTGCTGCGCGCGACTACGCACAAATGATATACGATATGGCAATTCGTAGAGATCTTATGGCTATCGGTGAAGAAATTGCAGACAAAGCACGCCTTGTTGAAATATCATCAGAGCCCTCTGAACAAATTGTAGAAGCAGAGCAGCGCCTTTATGCTTTGTCAGAACAAGGCCAAGTAGACAGTGGTTTTCAATCCTTTTTGAAAGCTGTTACCGATGCTGTAAATATGGCAAATCAAGCATATCAACGTGATGGAGGAATGGCAGGTATTTCAACTGGCCTTTCTGATATGGATAAAAAGCTAGGTGGTCTCCATCCATCTGATTTACTTATTCTCGCAGGGCGTCCATCTATGGGAAAAACAGCTCTTGCAACAAATATCGCATTTAACATAGCAAAAGCATATAAAAAAGGTCAGCGCCACGATGGAACAGAAGGTGCTGTGGAAGGTGGTGTTGTTGGGTTTTACTCACTAGAGATGTCTGCGGAACAGCTTGCTGGCCGAATTTTGTCCGAAGCATCAGAAGTCCCATCAAATCAAATTCGTTCAGGCGACATGACTGAAGCTGAATTTAGACGGTTTGTAGAGGCAGCAAAGCAATTAGAAAATTGCCCTCTATATATTGATGATACTCCTGCCCTACCAATTAGCCAACTGGCCGCACGAGCACGACGGTTAAAGCGTACCCATGGGTTAGATATATTAATAATAGACTACCTGCAGCTTGTCCGACCAGCTTCTGCTAAAGACAGTCGCGTAAATGAAGTGTCCGAGATAACTCAAGGTATGAAGGCAATTGCAAAAGAACTTGATATTCCTGTGATAGCACTATCTCAGCTTTCCAGAGCTGTTGAAAACCGCGACGACAAGCGTCCACAATTATCGGATTTGCGTGAATCTGGATCAATTGAACAAGATGCGGACGTCGTAATGTTTGTTTATAGAGAAGAGTATTACAAAGAACGGGAAAAACCTGGAGATCATGAAGCAGACAAAATGATGATGTGGCAAGAGGAAATGGAAGCTTTACATGGCAAAGCAGAAATAATTATTGGCAAACAGCGCCATGGGCCAATTGGTACGGTAGACTTATCCTTTGAAGGCCAATTTACACGTTTTGGAAATCTAGTAAAACCATGGCAATCTAGTACACGCGACCAAGAATTTTAATATACATAATTTAGTCGTATGGATTTAGATTTAGTCCTAAATTAAACTATAAAATATTTATGCTATTTAATACTAAAAAGGAAAATACTAAGTACGCTTTTTCTTTGCTCCACGGCCTAACGCTTTTACAAAGCGACCTTCTTGGTGCTTGTTTAATTTAGTAACCTTCTTTTCTTTTTTGTCTGCATACGGGTTCTTATCTGATTGAGATCGCATAAAGATACGAATTGGTGTACCAGGCATATCAAAATCTTCTCTTAAACCATTAACTAGATACCTACTGTAACTAGTCGGTAATAAATCTGGGTGACTACACATTACAACAAAGCTTGGTGGACGAGCTTTAACTTGGGTCATATAGCGCAACCGAATACGACGGCCCCCAGGTGCTGGCGGTGGATGCGAATCAGTCATTTCCATCAACCAACGGTTACATTGTGATGTTGATAGACGTTTATTCCATACCATGTGCGCTGATAAAATAGCGGCATGTAAACGATCTAATCCGCGGCCAGTTTTCGCTGAAATAGTAACCAGAGGCGCACCACGCAATTGTGGTAATAGACGCGTAAATTTTTCACGAATATCTTTTAGTTTTTCTTGTTTTTCACTTTCAACATCCCACTTATTAACAGCAACAACAACCGCTCGACCTTCACGCTCTGCTAAATCTGCAATACGTAAATCTTGCTGCTCAAAAGGAATAGCAGCATCTAGGAGCACAACAACAACTTCTGAAAATTTTACAGCCCGCAGGCCATCTGAGACTGAAAGTTTTTCTAATTTTTCTTGTACTTTTGCTTTCTTCCTTATTCCAGCAGTATCCCATAATCGCATTGGGACATTATCCCATTCATGATTGATTGAAATACTGTCACGTGTAATTCCAGCTTCTGGACCAGTAAGCATTCGCTCATGGCCTAAGATTTGATTAATTAATGTAGATTTTCCAGAATTTGGCCGACCTATGATTGAAATCTGCAATGGACGCTCTGCAGAGTAAGTTATTTCCAACCCACTCTCATCATCATCTAACTCTTCTATTTCAACATCTATTTCAGGCTCTACAACATCTTCTTTATCTTCAAATTCTTTGGAAATTGGCATCAAAACGTGTTGCAAATCAACCATGCCCTCTCCATGTTCACCTGATAAACGAACAGGCTCACCTAATCCAAGGCTAAAAGCATCAAAAAATCCAACTTCTCCCGAATTTCCTTCTGCCTTGTTTGCAACTAACACAACTTGTGCAGATTTTTTACGCAAGATTTCAGCAAACACTCTATCTGCAGGCAAAACACCAGCCCGAGCATCCATCATGAAAATACAAACATCAGCCATATCTACTGCACGCTCAGTCAACATGCGCATTCGCCCCTGTAGGCTTTCATCAGTTGCCTCTTCTAATCCAGCAGTATCAATTACAGTGAACTTTATTGGGCCCATTTTTGCATCACCCTCACGTAAATCACGAGTAACACCAGGCTGATCGTCTACTAAAGCCAAACGTCTCCCAACCAAACGGTTAAATAGGGTAGATTTTCCAACATTTGGGCGTCCGACAAGTGCGACGGTAAAAGTCATTTTAAAAGGGCTTTCGTTTGAATACACACAATTTATTTGGGCGCACAACTATGTGACAATTTCTTAACGAATTAAATCCTTATTGGAAAGCGATGAGTTTGCCCGAACCAGATAGAACATACATATACTCGTTAGCAACAGCCACTTGGGATGCCGCCTTGCCTTTAATAGAAATCGAATTGATTAAACTTCCTGTGGTTGGGTCAAATACACGAATCAAGCCATCAGTTCCAGCCACATAAATACGGTTTCCAGCTAATACAGGGCTAAAGTGGACAAACTTACCTGTTTCACGCTTAGCATTTTTATAAATAGGTAAGCTAACAGACCAAACTTCTGACCCATTTTTTCGATCTAAACGTTTAAGACTTTGCTGATCAGTAATTAGAAATAAGGCGTTCCCTGATAGCCACACTGGACCTATTGTTCCCTCTTGTATCGTCCAGTTTGGCCTACCAGAAGTAATATTAATTGCAGTCAAACGACCAGACCCATTTCCTACATAGACTACATCATTAAAGACAACTGGGTCACCTGATACTGCCTTTACATAACCAGCTGCTGAGCCCCTTCGTTTACCACTTATAATGTGGCTCCAAATTTGTAACCCATTATCAAGAGAAACACCCTGAACCTCGCCCGAGCTATAAGGTAAGATCACGATATTACCACTTATGGCAGGTGTTCCTGCACCCAAAATTCCAGTACCTGTAGTATTAGAACTCTGTTGCCAAGCTATACGCCCATTACTTGCCTCCAAAGCGACTGCCTGCTTCCCGCCAGTCATCACAATAATTTTTTTACCATCAAATGCGGGTGGAGCAGATATTGTTCCCAAGGCGCTATGTCGCCATTTAATTTTACCAGATGATGCATTAATTAAAATAACTTCACCAGATCCAGTCGTTGCAGCTATCATTCCACTAGCATAAGCCAAACCACCACCTGACACTTTGTCTTTACTACTTTTATTTAATTTTAAGTTCAGTGACCAAACTTTTTCTCCACTATTATTAAATGCAGTAATATTTGCAGCTGCATCCAATGTGAAAATATGATTCTCTGCTACAATAGGATCAGCAGATATTCGCAAACGCTTTTTATTTCCAACACCAATTGTTGCCGACCAAATCTTACGAGGTTTATCCGACAATGCTGGATGTTTTAAATGATGAGATTTACTACCATTGCGTTGCGTCCAATTAGAATTAACTGATACTGATGGTAACTTCAAATTAGTACTGGCTACAGATGATGACACTGCTTTAGGTCTTAAATCTAAACGAATACCTTCAACAGTGTCCTCATTTTCTGCGCAGGCTACTAAAGTTAGAAGCCCAATTAGCATAATAATTTTTAACTTATACAACATGAACTTTACCCCTTAATCAGCAGACACAAAAAAGATTAAACATTACTTCAACTATTGTGCCACTTCATCATTTGAAAGTAGGTTTATTTTTTCAGGTATTTTACCACCAAGAGCTACAATCATTTGTTGGCTGCGAGACAACAAAGCTTGAGAAACTCCAGCTTCATTAATTAAAGACATTAAAACTGACAGTGCTTCTTTTCCATCGCCCGAATCAATATAAGCAATCGCTTTTTGTTCCAACGCTATTGTTCTGAAAGGGTTTCCCGCTGCAGACATTGTTTCAAGAGTTTTAATTCGATCATCAATATTCATAGTACTACCACGAACCATGATAGCTTTAAGAGTTGCAATTTGAGCATAAATATCAGTTCCTGACTTTAAAGAATCATATATTTTTAGTGCTCCCAAAGTATCATCTTGCTCTAATAATACTCCCGCACGGTGCAATTCTGCGATTGGAACTTCAGTACCACCCGAATTAGATATATTGTTTAGCTCCAACGCCCTTAAAGTAGCATCATCTAGTTCCAAAGCAGCGATCAATGCATCACCACGCGCAGCAGCAGCATTAGCGGAGGCTGACTTTTGGTATTCAAGAAAACCAGCACCACCAACCAAACCAAATATAACAAGCACAGCAATCCAGCCATATTTTTTATATAAAGCAAATAATTTATCTTTACGCACTTCTTCCGATACTTCTTCGATAAAACCGTCTGTATTACTCACTCGAAAGCCTCCAAATTCATTTATGGCAGTTATCTAAACTGAATATAACGTTAATACCAGTAAGATTAGTCTTTTTTTACTTTATATGTATGCTGCTCTGCAGGAAAGCTTCGGTCCCTAACTTCAGAAGAATAACGACTTATAGCCTCAACCATCATTTCTTGCATGTTACCATACCGCTTTACAAAAGTTGGCACTCTAGGAAACAAACCTATCATATCCTCAAAAACTAATATTTGACCATCACAATGCACAGAAGCTCCAATTCCAATAGTTGGTATATCAACACTTTCAGTAATTTTTTGTGCTAATTTTTCAGCAACTCCCTCAACAACAATAGAAAAGGCACCAGCCGTTTCAACAGCTTTAGCATCTGCAATGACATCTTCCCATACATCTTCATCACGAATTGCCCTAAAACCTCCAGCCGTATTCATTTGTTGTGGCATCAATCCAATATGAGCCATTACTGGAATTCCACGTGCTGATAAGTGATGAATTGTCTTGGCCATTTCACTGCCACCTTCTAACTTTATAGCAGTACACCCCGTTTCTTTAACAATCCGGCTTGCATTTCGAAATGCAACCTCAGGACTTTCTTCATAACTGCCAAATGGCATATCAACAACAACCAATGATTTTTCCGAACCACGCATAACAGCCTGACCGTGCATAATCATGTGTTCAATGGTAACACCTAAAGTATTTGGCATTCCATGAATAACCATTCCTAAACTATCACCTACAAGTATCATATCAGCCTCAGCATCAATTAAACGTGCCACATGAGCAGTATAAGCAGTCAAACACACAAGTGGTTCGCCACCTTTTCGTGCTCTAAAATTAGGTACAGTCATTTTTTTACGTGTAACAATAGCATTACTTGATTGCTCAGAATCAGTTTTAGCCGTTTTTTTTGGAAGAGTAGACGTTGTTGACATTTTATCGGCGTCCTTGCGCGCTTATGTTCGCTATATAGTTAAGGTATTAAAATAAAAATTACGAGGCTGAATAATAGAAAGTATAACTAAAAAATACGTTTGTAATCACAAAATTGTAATATACATCTAGTTGTAAGCATATAATTTTAAGCGTAAGTAACTCGTAAATATGAGTTTAAATTTTACCTACTTATCCGACTAGTTCAATTGGAGATTATTATGCGCCTTTCATCAATCATAATTGCTATCATGGTTTGCATTGGGATTGCAGGATTTATATTCAGAAATGAAATAAAAGACACGCAAACCTTATCATCTCCTGAAATAAAAATAGAGGCTCCAACTAAGATTATAAAAGCTGTCTCTGTTTTAGTTCAGAAGTCTACGGAACGCGAAGTTACGAACGGCATTTTATTGCGTGGCCAAACTTCTGCATTTAAATCTGTTCAAGTTAAGGCCAAAACATCAGGATCTGTAATTTCTCAACCTATTCGAAAAGGTACATTTGTAGAGAAAGGGGAATTACTTTGTGAATTAGAAGTGGGCACTAAAACTGCAGCATTGGCAGAAGCTAAAGCAAAACTTGCTGAGGCTGATACTAATAATAAAGCTTCAGCAAACTTAGTAAAAAAAGGTTTTGCAACGGAAACTCAAGCAATTGGGCGTCAGGCTACCCTAGAAGCAGCCATTGCAGGTGTTGATCGAGCACAAACAGATTTAGACAACACAAAAATTATTGCGCCATTTAATGGCCTTTTAGAGTCTGATACTGCAGAATTAGGTGACTTTATGCAGACTGGCGCTTCATGTGGAACAGTCTTAGCACTTAATCCTATTAAACTTGTAGGCTATGCGACAGAGACGCAAGTTTCACGTATAAAAGTTGGCACAACAGCTGGTGCAAAATTGATAAACGGTGACGAAGTAGTAGGCAAGGTAAGCTTTATTTCACGTTCTGCAGATCCATTAACACGTACATTTTTAGTAGAGACAACAGTTGCCAATAAAGACTTGGCTATAAGAGAAGGCTCAACTGCAGACATATATATCGCACTTGATGGTGTTAAAGCGCATTTACTGCCTCAATCATCCCTTACATTAAGTGGGGCTGGTGAATTAGGAGTGAGAATTGCTGAAGATAGTAAAGCTAAGTTTGCACCGATACAAATCATTCGAGATTCTGAAGAAGGTGTATGGGTAACAGGTCTACCACAATCCGTAGATATAATAGTTGTTGGCCAAGAGTATGTTACTGATAACTCTAACATAAAGATATCCTATAAAGGCTCTCAACAATGACAAGTATGATTGATTGGGCAACAGATAGGGCCCGAATGATATTAGTATTTGTTGTCATGTCATTGGTTGCAGGTATTTTAGCATATACAAGTTTACCCAAGGAAGGTGAGCCTGACATTGATATCCCAGCACTTTTCGTATCTGTGCCTTTTCCAGGAATTTCTGCTGAAGATAGTGAAAAACTAATTGTTAAGCCTCTAGAAAACAAACTCAAAGGTATTACTGGGCTAAAGACCATGTCATCCACTGCCGCTGAAGGCTATGGGGGTGTGGCATTAGAATTTGAATTTGGTTGGGATAAGACTGCCACGATTGCAAATGTTCGCGACAAAGCAAATCAAGCTCAAGCTGAATTTCCCGATGGTGCCGACCAATATTCCATAAATGAAATTAATTTTTCAAGGTTCCCAATTTTAGTAGTCTCTATGTCAGGCCAATTACCTGAACGGACTATGGCGCGGGTAGCCAAAAACCTACAAGATCGTATCGAGGCAATGCCTGAAGTGCTAGAAGTAGGGCTTGCGGGCCAACGTAATGAAATGTTGGAGGTTTTAATCGACCCACTGAAGCTAGAAGCATATAATGTGACGGCAGGTGAATTAATTAATGTTGTAACCAATAATAATCTTTTGATTGCGGCTGGTGAAATAGAAAATGATTCCGGTGCCTTTGCAATAAAAATTCCATCGTCGTTCAGTAAGCCTAAAGATGTTTATAATCTGCCTGTAAAAGTAAACGGCAATAGAGTTATTACTTTACAAGATTTAGCAGATATTAGGCTTACATTTGAAGATCGCATTGGAACGGCGCGTTTTAATGGCGAGACTACGGTGACCTTACAAATTATTAAACGAAAAGGTGTAAATTTAATAAGTACAGTTAGCTTGGTTAAAGCGGAAGTTGAAAAGATAACTCTAGAGTGGGAGCCAGAATTACGCGATGCAATCACTATCAATTATTCTTCAGACCAATCGCGCCAAGTCTCTGGTATGGTTAGCCAACTTGAAGGATCAGTTTTAACTGCGATTGCATTGGTAATGATCGTTGTCTTGGCGTCTCTTGGCATCCGTTCTGCATTATTAGTAGGCTTTGCAATACCAACATCTTTTTTGCTGGCTTTTGCTTTGATGGGAATATCTGGAATAACAATTTCTAATATGGTGATGTTTGGTCTAATCCTAGCAGTAGGTATGTTAGTTGATGGAGCCATCGTTGTAGTAGAATATGCTGACAAACGCATTTCTGAAGGCGTTGAGCCAATGGAAGCCTACGGCTCAGCAGCAAAACGTATGTTTTGGCCAATTGTATCGTCTACAGCAACAACGCTTTGTGCTTTTCTTCCCATGCTATTTTGGCCCGGAATTCCTGGTGAATTTATGAAGATGCTCCCTATAACACTAATCTATGTTTTATCCGCATCTTTACTTGTGGCGCTAATCTATCTTCCAGTTGTAGGTGGAGTGGCAGGTCGGTTAACACGTACTTTAGAAAAAGTATCCGAGTACCTGCGCAACAATACTAAAGTTTCTATTCGCATATTATTACTTTTATTATCCATTGGTATAATTTTTACAGGTGTACTTCAATTAGTTAATGGAATTGGCATAATTGGTGCAATTTTATTTTTTGCAGGATGTATGGCTGTATCCGCAATAGCCAGCTCTCTTCGCCCAACCCCAAGATTTAACAAGAGTTCAAAGCCAAATGTATACTCAAAGTTTATAGAATTTATAGTCAGAAATTGGTACATGCCAGCTGTGATAGTTGTGCTAACAGTTGTTTTTTTGGTTACAGTATTTTCAACATTTAGCAAAAATAATAACGGTGTAGAATTTTTTGTAACGACAGAGCCAGAAAATGCTATTGTATACGTGAGAGCACGTGGAAACCTTTCACTAGTTGAAAAGGATGCCATGGTTAAAGATGTAGAAAGTTTGATACAAGGAATAGATGGTGTTCAAAGTGCATTTGCATTCGCTGGAAATGGCGGTTTAGATAATAACACAGGTGGTGCAACTGTTCCACTTGATACTGTGGGGCAAATTCAAATTGAAACAACTCCGTGGGAAGAACGTCGGGGCTCGCCTTCAGGTTTTGATATTTTACGTGAAATAGAATTTCGTATAACTGATATCCCAGGAGTTCAGGTTGAAATCCTAGAACTCGCTCAGGGCCCAGCATCAGGAAAACCACTTACATTAAGAGTAAAAGGCTCCGATTTTAATAAACTAAAAGTTTCGGCTGGTATCATACGTGACTATTATGAAACAATTAATGGACCCGTAAAAATAGAAGATACACGTCCCCTTCCAGGTATAGACTGGCAAATCAATGTAGATGTAGAAAAAGCTGGCCGATATAATGCTGACGTTGCACAAGTCGGTGCCATGGTCCAACTTGTTACACGTGGTCTAAAGCTTGGTGATATGACGGTAGACACTTCTGATGAAGATATAGATATTAGAGTACGCTTGCCCAAAAAGGACCGATTATTATCTACATTAGAAACTTTACGTGTGCGTACAAATTCTGGCTTGGTTCCCATATCAAATTTTATAACTCTTACCCCTGTCGAGAAACTTGGCCAAATCGATCGTGCTGATGGAAAACGCTATTTTGATGTTAAAGCAGACGTTGCTGAAGGCGTAAATGCTGCAGAAAAAATTGAGGAAATTACCAAATGGTTAGAAGCAGAGCAACGCTTGCCAAATGGAATCGAATGGGAATGGAAAGGTGACCAGGAAGATCAAGCCGAAAGCTCTGCGTTTCTAGGTAAAGCTTTTCTTGGTGCTTTGGGCTTAATGTTTGTAATTTTATTAGCACAATTTAACTCTTTTTATAATTCAGCCTTGGTATTAATTGCAGTAATTCTATCAACTGTTGGTGTTTTAATTGGTATGCTCGTGATGAACCAAGCCTTTAGTGTTATTATGACAGGTACAGGAATTGTCGCTCTAGCTGGAATTGTAGTGAATAATAACATTGTGCTAATTGACACCTATCAAGAATATACGCGAACATTGCCTGCATTAGAAGCCATTTCAAAAACTGCACAAGCTCGTATTCGACCAGTACTTTTGACAACTATCACTACTATGGCAGGCCTTACGCCAATGATGTTGGGTATTTCAATTGATTTCGTCAATGGAGGATATTCAATAGATCAACCCACAGCTTTATGGTGGAAGCAATTGGCTACTGCTGTTGTGTTTGGTTTGGGTATTGCTACTGTTTTGACGTTAGTCCTTACACCATCATTGTTAGCTTTAAGAGTATGGATAAGCAGGGGTGCTTATGCAGGATTAATAAAAGTGTTTAGGTATAAATCTTAAAACCTCAACTAGTAATAGTTGAGGTTAAGGACTTTTTTACTTTTTAGTGCTTCATCATATTTTTCAATATTAGTTTTGAATTAGTATAACCGTTTGATCGCTTAAAGTATTTTGATACAAATAATAGAAGTTTATACAGCATCTACTTCCGTCTCTTGCATATGCCACATATGTGCATAACGCCCATTATGCTTGAGTAAATCATCATGCGTGCCTTCTTCAACGACTACGCCCTTTTCCAAAACCACAATTTTATCAGCATCCACGACTGTTGATAATCGGTGAGCAATAGTTATCACAGATCGGCCAGTTCCAAGCCGACGTAAACTTTCTTGGATATCTCGTTCAGTTTCTGTATCAAGAGCTGACGTTGCTTCATCCAAAACTAAAATTGGTGGGTTTTTTAACAAAGTGCGAGCAATACCAACACGTTGTTTTTCACCACCAGACAACTTCAAGCCACGCTCACCCACAGTCGTATTATACCCATCAGCCAAACTTATTATAAAATCATGAATTTTAGCAGCTTTTGCAGCATTGATAATTTCGTTTTCTGATGCACCTTCACGCCCATAAGCAATATTATAGCCTATCGTATCATTAAATAAGACAGTATCTTGAGGCACAATACCAATTGCATCATGAACTGAACTCTGAGTAACATCACGTATATCTTGCCCATCAATCTTTAGCGCACCATTTCCTACATCATAAAAACGAAACAACAGGCGACCGATAGTAGACTTTCCAGAACCAGACGGCCCAACGATGGCAACAGTCTCCCCTTTTTCAACACGTAAATTTAAACCAGCAAGAATTACACGTTCAGGATCATATCCAAAGGTAACATTATCAAATTCAATTAGCCCACCCTTTACAGTTAAATCTTTAGCGCCCGATTTATCTAAAACTTCCTGTGGCTGGCCAAGTAAGTCAAACATCTCTCCCATATCAACTAAAGCTTGGCGAATTTCACGATATACGGTTCCAAGAAAACCTAATGGCATTGTTATTTGAATCATATATGCATTTGCCATTACAAAATCACCAACACTAAACTCACCACGTTGAACGCCAATGGCAACTAATATCATAACTCCAACAAGCCCTATTGTTATTAATACAGCTTGACCAAAGTTTAAAAATGCTAACGAATAATTAGTCTTTAATGCTGCAGCTTCGTATCCACGCATACTTTCATCATAACGCAATGCCTCACGCTCTTCTGCTCCAAAATACTTTACTGTTTCAAAATTCAACAAACTATCAATCGCTTTCTGATTAGCGTCTGTATCTTTGTCATTCATTTCTTTTCGAACTTTTACGCGCCACTCTGTAACAGAAAAAGTGAACCAAATATACATAACAATAGTTACTAATACGATTGACATATATAGTGGGCCAAATTCAAAATAAAATATACCAGCTACAATTAATAACTTTAAAATTAATGGACCTATTGAAAAAAGCATGAATCTTAAAAGAAATTCAACGCCTTTTACTCCTCGTTCCATAATTCGGCTCAATCCACCAGTCTTCCGAGTTATATGATAGCGTAATGATAGCCGGTGCATGTGCCTAAAAGTTTCTAAGGCTAATTGCCGCAATGCGCGTTGTCCAACTCGAGCAAATATAACATCCCTTAGTTGACTAAACCCAACCGCCATCAACCGCATAACTCCATATGCAACAACCATACCTAGCGCACCTGCTGTAAGCATAAAAATTGTTTGATCTTCACCCGCTCCTGGTGCAAGCGCGTCAACAGAGACCCCGTAAACGTATGGCGCCATAACACCTAATATTTCACCAACAACCAATGCGAACATAGCTAAAATAACTCGGAATTTTATATCATTCCGTGATTTTGGCCAAAGATAAGGAAGAACGGATTTAATAACGCTCATTCCTTGTCCACGTTTTAATTTTACTGTTGATGTTGTTGGTTTCACGATAGATAATCTCCCTGAAGATTATACATAGTATCCTACCAACAAATTGACCAGCTCAAACAATTTTGGATTTTTAAAATATTAGCTATCAGGAATTTGAAATATTTGCCCAGGATAAATCAAATCTGGATCTTTAATTGAGTCAAGATTAGCTTCAAATATTTGAACATATCTATAACCAAACCCATATTTTAACTCTGCTAATTTCCATAATGTGAAGCCAGGTTGAATAGTAGCCTGACCAGATTCCATTTCACGAATTACACGTTGAAACGGGCTTTCAACACGATCTATTACTTTACCAGTATCATCAAGAGCATCTACTCTTAACGTATATAACCCTTCTTTAATATTTGGAATTTCAAAAAGCCATTTTCCATCACTTACTGCTCCCAAAACTACAGGCTTATTATCAACATAAACGCGGACCACCTGATTAGATGAAGCACGGCCTGCCAATATAACGTCTCCACTGGCAGAATAATTAATTGTATCTAAAGATAAGGGTTGAATGTCTGGCCCTACTCCTGCTTGCTCCTGAACTATAATTTGACCATCCGCTTCTGCTATAATAATTTTTGGGCTTATTAATTCATCGACCTTAGAAGGCATAACTAAAACAGTCTCTGAAGATTTCAACCCAGTATTACCGACTTCCTCAAGCTGCAACTCCATTGGTTGATCGCCTTTTGGAATAGTGGTTATAAAAGCGAAGGTGCCTTTTGAATCAGATTTAACAATATCTAACTCTTTGCCATCTATCATTAACCGTACTTCACTATTAGGTTTAGCTGAACCTGCAATAATTGCAGCTCCATCTTTTTCGACTCGTACCAAATCAAATGATGGAACCTTTACAACTACTGATAGATCGTTTTCTTGAGTTAAATTATTAATAACTGGCGCTGCAGGAGTTTTTTTAAGACTAACTATAGCTTCTGCTTCTGAACTTACTACAGTTTCATCACCTAGGCTAACTGTTGCTTCTGCCTCTGAACTTACTACAGGATCATCACCTGGGCCAACTGTTGCTTCTGCTTCTAAACTTACTACAGGTTCATCACCCAG
>TARA_B110000211_G_scaffold235021_1_pt1 | contig 26008 bp, 17 predicted proteins | sample TARA_B110000211 | Tara Oceans TARA_B110000211 (sample SAMEA4397516) | marine metagenome | biome: Polar Biome; feature: [DCM] deep chlorophyll maximum layer (ENVO:01000326); material: water (ENVO:00002006), including particulate matter (ENVO:01000060) such as... | depth 30 m
GGTAGAGTTAAAAGTGTTAATCGAGCAAATGAGAGAGCAGATCCAGAATATTGAATAGAAAGTTTTCTATTCGTTTTGACTGATATTTGAGCTAAATAACATGATATTTAAGTGTTTTTAGTCATAATATTTAAGAAAGCTTTTAAATAAATATGTTTTCTTAGCCTTATTTTTGCTTCATGTGGTGACCAAAGTGGTGATTTTTTGGTGACCACCTTCTCATTTACTCATCACATTTGATGAGCAATTGAGGTAACAAGATGCCAGTATTAGAACAAGCAAATAGAGTAGAAGAATTAGTTCAACTCGGAACCCCCACCTTCGAAAATTTTTATCCTAGTTTATACCTTGACGTTAAATCGCTAGGTAAAGCTAGTTGGGTAATTCGTTATCAACTTTATGGTAAAAGGCGGCAATTTAAAATTGGTGCTTATGGCAAAGATCATGAAGAGCTTCTAGATCTAGAAGACGCTATAAAAATTGCAATTGAATGCCGTCAGAAGCTAAATGATGGAATTGATCCAAAACTCGATATTGAACGTCAAAATCAGCCCAAGTTGATTACATTTGATGATTGCGCTAATAAATATTTGGAAAAAAAGCGTAGTAAAATTCAAACTGCCTACATTTACGAACGTGTTTATAACAATGAAATCAAAGAATACATGGGTAACATTCGAATGGACCGTATCCACAGTTATGACATCGATAATGTTATTCAACGAGTACTAGATTCAGGGCGCCCATCTGTAGCTAATCAAGTTTTACTTTTTATCAAACGTGTATATCGTTTAGCAACTAAATATAAAGTGGTTAGTTGTAATATCGCGCAAGAATTTTCTCAAACTGAAGATGCAGGAGGAGCCGACAAAAAACGTCAACGCTTTCTTGAAGAGCAAGAAATTGAAGCTGCTTTTTCGGTTTTCCGTCAGCACCCACATAAAATTCCAACGGCCTCGTATATCGCACTCGTATTATTACTGCTATTGCTTACTCGCAAGATGGAGTTACTATCGGCAAAATGGACTCAAGTAGATCTAAAGCGTCAAACTTTTAAGTTGTTTGCCAGTGGCACTAAAACAGAAGCAGCATTAATTATTCCCATACCAGATTTAGCCGTGCCACTTTTTCATGACTTGAAATTGCTCAGTGCAAATTCTGAATATCTATTTCCAAATCGAAAAAAGAGCAAAAAGGCACATATTGGTGAAGATACACTAAATGATGCTGTTTCAAGTTTATTTGGTATCGCTTACGGTAACAGAAAGCCAGGTCCTAATTATTTTGAGGAAATTTTTGTTGAGCACTTTACGATCCATGATCTCAGGCGTACTGCACGTACAATGCTAAGTAAGCTAGGTATTAGTAAACCAGTATCCGAAAAATCGATGAATCATAGCCTTAAAGGCGTCGAAAAAACATATGATTGCTATGGCTTTTTTCCAGAGCGTGTTGAAGCATTAAATAAGCTTGCTGAGCTTATAATGCCTTTAGTTGGATATACACCACTCTCAAATTTAATTGATACATAACAATTAAACATAGAAGTTTAGTGAGCTTGCTCACAGGATTATATAATTTTTAAACTATTGACCAAATTGTAAAAGAACGTAATATTTATATGGACATAATTGGCTCCATTCGAGCCAATTTCATTTTCTATGCTGCTTTTTTTAACTCAACAATTCTTGCTTCTTGCTCAGTGATTATTCTATTTTTATCAATAATAGAGTTTTCATAAGCTTCTAACTTAGTTTGTAGTTCGATCACTAATTTTTCAAACTCAAATGCTTTATGTTTATACGGTTCAAGGGTTTTAATCTCATCAATAAGATCATCGATACTGTCTTCGTTTTTGTTAATAACTGAGTCAGCGTCCGCAAGCTTTTCTTCTAATAAGTTAGCCTGCTCAGCACACCAGGCTTTCTCTTTTTCAATGCGCTTATTAGCTAACTCATTTATATGAGCATCGCTTTTTACTAATATTGATCTTAAGTTCAAACTTACTTTATCTAAAATTTCTTCTAGAAAATTTTCTAGCTCAGTAGGTAAATCTAATTTTTCACTTGAAACAACATCTTCTTGTGATATATGAGATTCCCAGATTTTAAGCAACCGATCAGGTCTGCCACCACCTAGTTGATTACTTAGAGCTTGGCCAGTAACTCTCTTTTTTTTTGTTTTATCATTCTTAATTTCATAACCTGCTGTTATGACTTCTTCATCTGTAAATAACGGAGCACGCATAGATAAACCTCTAATTTAATTTTAAAATTTGTCCCCCGACAATGAGATCTTAGTGTTTTTCAATGGCTATAATCAATACTAAAAAACTAATAATTAAGCCTTTTATGATTTGTGAGCAATTACTAACTGATAAATCTAGATTTATTTTTTCAACTATATTGATCTACAAACAAACAAACAAACAAACAAACTACTTTTAAGGGACATGAATGTACGCAGTATCTTTTTCATCTTAAAAATCAGTGTAAATAGCGGATATTGGTGCTTATAAGAGCTTGTATTTGTTGAGGGGTAAATCCAGTTCTTAATAACTCAAAATCATCAAACTGGATCTCAGCTTTAATTCCATCACCTAAGATTTGATAAACGCTACCACTACTGGTGAACACAATTTGGTTTTCTTCATTTAATGATTGGATTTTTGAAGTGCAGACATAATCATCCTTTTTATACCTGCAACTCCTATCATCGACTACAATACCCCAAAGAACGACTCCTACAAGCTCTTCATTGTCAAAAATTGAGACAATCTGCCAATCTTTAAGAACAGTATTCATAAGGTACCTACTAATGTTCTTGAATCGAATCTACAGCTTTTGCTTTCTATGTAGCTAGTAAATAACTCTTAAGCTTTTTTTGTAATTTTGCTTTATAGATATACCAGTACATTTTTGAGTTTGTATCTTTTAATTCTTTAAAGCTGGAGTAACACTTCACTTTAGCAATAATATCTTCAATAGAATATTTTGGGGATTTTTTCACTATTGGAAATTTTTCAAACTGATACGTATTAATCCAATCATTTTGACACGCTCTTTTATAGCATCCGGGAGAGTTTAATTTGAAATCTTTACGGTATTTATACTTTTTAGCCTCTAATGCGCAAAACTCTTCGTCAGACATATCTATAGGGGGTTTCTTAATTGTTTCATGATGGTTTTTAAATATTTCATCTAGCCATCCTTCTCTAACCGCACGGGAGTAAGCACCACTACATTTCTCTTGTAACTCGGTACGAGTCTCACATTTATCCGCTTCAATTTGGCATCGTTTCAATGTCCAATACCCGTTAGGCTTTTTGGTATATCCATCACCACCACCAAAGAATATGACTTTATTCATCCAGCCATTTTTATAAATTGATGATGCGATAGGGTGATTGCTTAGTTCGATGAAGGTTTCTATCTTCTTCTCATGTATATACTGCTGGGCATATTCCAAAGTAACAAATTGAGTTGATCCACCAAGTTCACCACCTTTTTTTGTGTTTAGTACTGTATAATTACCTTGTTTAAAGGCTGCTATTTTTTCAATTTCAATTTGTTGAGCCATACCATATTCAACATAACCTGGAGTAAAAAATATTACGTCATGGTCTTTATCTAAAATTGACTCTTTAATTTTCTCATTCTTATGATGAGCTATGAGTCTACGGTCAAAATTACTTGTTAAACCAATATAAATAATAGATTCCGCTCGATTAAATAAGGCATAGACAATACGATTCAGTTTGTTTCCGACTACTTCCATATGTTGATAACATTCATCGAGCCAGCCGTTTTTATGGGCTGCATCCCAGGCACCAGCAGAATTTTTTTGAAACTCTGTGCGTGTTTTATATTTTTTGGCTTCTTCCAATACATTTGTTTTATCTTGCCAATAGCCTTTCGGAGTATTTTTGAATCCTTTATTAGTATGATTTTCAAAAGCTTGATCGATTAACCCTCTTCTTTGCAAAGCCTGATACATCAATTCAGAACCTTTTTTCATTTCATCTCTAGTAGCATACTTGTTAGCTTCGGCAAATAACTCTTCATTTGAATATTTTGATTCTGACATCTAGCACCTCAGTTAATTTTGTTTTGAGTTCTTAATTAATCATAGTGAAAATATTAAAAAATCTAAATTATTTTTAATGTTGCCCTTAAGTGTCTATTTGTATAAATATTGGTTGAGTTTTTTTTATTTTTTACCTGAGTTATGTTTAATTTCTATTTTTTATTTTATTGTTTGTTATACATATTTGTATAACAAGGTTTAAAAATTCTAGTTACAATCAGTTGTTACTACTTGATCCTTAAAAAATAGCATTTATGTTCAAGTTAGAAATTCACCCAGGTTTTCAAGATTTAGAAATTGAAAAAGCGAAAACATACTTATCTTCTGCTACCGCAATTACAGTTGTTGAAGATCTCAAAGATGAAATATCTGTATTAAACGTGCTGCATGGCATTGTTGTTGGTGATGACACGTGTAAGTTTGAGATCGATGGTATTGCTATTTCTTCTAGCATCATGAAATCATCACATCAAAACACGAGGTTCATTACAAAAGTTGAATATTATTATGTTAGCAGTGAGCCAGTAGATTTTGCTAAGTTAACGGTTGCCGAATAGTTATTAATGTTAAGTACTCAAAAAGCACCAATGGATATTATTATTGCTTGCTACCAAAAAACTCAGTTTCCATTGTTTTTGAATAATGTGAAAATGTGTTCACACTCAGCGAGAGTGAAAGTTTGACATGTTTTTTGTCAAGCTTGACACAGAAATTGCCGAGTTTGACATGGATATTGGCAAGTATGACAACATAAAATTTGACGTGATTTAGGATAATTAGAACAAATTCAGAAATAAGGACGAAAGTGTCCTTACATTGGTTATATAATTTTATAATAGTTATACTCGTTATAATAGTTATAACATGAATAAGATCAAAAAGATACGCCCGTAATTAGTTCACTAAGGGTTATAGCGAACAAAGTAAATGTAAATATTTAATAAATTACGAAATAAAAATTTAATTTTTTAAGGTTTTCGAATTATTAGCTCTTTAAATTCAAAACAAGGTTAAACATGACTCTCTATTAGAGAGTTACCTTTATTTATGTTAACGACCATTTTAATAAGTAATAACCCTTTTATAAGTTTAAAAGGCAATTCTATTCTCTGATAGTAGACGCCTCAATGTTAGTATGTATGTTCAAATCTAGCTTTTTATCCCGAATAACAAATATAAATGAACATTGAAACTACATATAAAATAAACGAAATATTTGAAACACTTCAAGGTGAAGGCTCTTTTACTGGTCAACCTTCAATTTTTATAAGATTACAGGGGTGCCCTGTCGGATGCTCTTGGTGTGATACGAAACATACATGGGAAGTGGCACTTTCAGAAGAAGTGGACAAAAATATTATTGTTTCTAAAAATACAGAGAATGATAATTGGGGAACATTTACAGTTGAACAATTAAAAGCGCTTTTCATTTCAGAAGGCTACCTAGCTAAGCATGTTGTTATTACTGGTGGCGAACCCTGTATGTATGATTTAACACCATTATGTTTAACCCTTGAAAGTAATGGCTATAGTTGCCAAGTTGAAACTTCAGGTACCTTCGAAGTTCAGGTTTCAAATAAATGTTGGGTTACAGTGTCTCCGAAAGTAAATATGAAAGGGGGCTATAAAGTACTGAAGTCAGCGCTTCTTCGAGCTAATGAAATAAAGCACCCTGTAGCCACTGAACAGCATATTGATGATCTAAAAGAATTGCTTGATGAACACAAAATAGATGATATGCAAGTCTATATTCAACCTATAAGTCAGAAAGAAAGAGCTACGAAATTGGCTATAAAATCATGCATAGAGAATAATTGGAGACTATCTGTTCAAGTACATAAATATATTGGGATTGAATAAACATAATCATTTGATATGAAACAACTTGTTCATATTATGAATGTAATATAGTCTAATTGTACAAACTGAATAGGATCGTTTGGTATGGAATGTCTTACTAGAGCATGGAAGTTTCAATAGTACATTAATTTACAGTATCTTTGCTTAGTTTTAATTAAAATAATTTCATATCTACGGGTGTTACAACTCCGATCATTGTTTAATTATCTAAAGGAGTAAAGAGTGAAATTAGGTGTAGGTTCTTTAGTCGAAAGTAAAACTGCTTTCGCTGGCATAGGTAAAATAGTCTCTATTTCCAGTGAAAATAAAAGCGCAACCGTAGGATTCTTTACTTCTCCCTTATCTCCAACTTCCAATCAAATTGAAGTAGATGGCTCCCAACTTATCGGTAAGTCAAAGTTGTTTGAGCAAACAGTGGTTTATTGTAAAGTTGGGAAGTCTCAGAACTGGCGTGCAGGTTTTTATGATGGACAAAGGCCGAATGAACAACATTTAATTAAATATGGCTATGACGATTATGACGTTGTTTCTATAGACGAAATATTTGTGCCAAATTTAGTAGAAAGCACTCAATTCTGTCCTGCTGACTTCTTAGCTGGGCGAGCGACAACTTCTCCAATGTACATTAATGATCGTACGTCTTTCTTTAAATCTTACCTAAGTCAACGAGCCTCTTGTGCTTCAATATCCTCCATTCCTAGTAGTGCCGTTAATTTAGAAATACATCAATTATCTGTTGTTCTTCAAGTGTTGAATGATGATGTGCAAAAATATCTTCTTGGTGATGAAGTTGGTTTAGGAAAAACCATTGAGGCAGGTTTTTTGGTTCGTGAACATATCTTGGAATACAAAGATAAGGCGTGTGTTCTCATTTTAACTCCCTCTTCTCTTGTTCAGCAATGGCAGATTGAGATGAATCAAAAATTTCATTTGGAAGATGTAATGGATGATGACCTTGATGAAGAAGATCAAAAAGTCTTTGTAGGGTGTTTCCAAGATATTTTAACAACTAAATTCATCACGAAGAAACCTACAATGGTTGTTATAGACGAAGGTCACCAGTTAGGTGAATTTGCTTGGGGAAAAGAAAATAAAGGTATATTTGAAAAGATATCAGTTGCTTGCCATAACTCTATATCAACAATAGTTCTTTCAGGTACTCCTATAACAGGAAATACTAAAAACTTCTTGGCAATGCTGCATTGCTTGAATCCAGACTCTTATCAAATGAATGGTGAGGGAATAGTATCATTTAACAAAAAGGTTGAAGAAAGAGAAAGGTATTCAGGAATATATGGTGCACTAGTGCCAGAAAGTGATGACTTTACATTAGAGGGTGTTGTAGAGCAGATTGAAAATTTTGACTTGAATGATAATGAATTAAATTTGTTAATCGTTAACCTTAAACCACATATAGATTACTTCTCAGAAAATAAAGATGATAGTCAGCGAGAGATAGCGATACGGGCACTACAAGATTATTTTGGAGACAAATATAGGCTTTTCCAACGTTTTATAAGAAACAGGAGAGGTGCCAAGAATAGCTATATTGAGCAAATATTTCCGGGGTTAGGTGATTGTAGGATAGCTACGTGGAAGATAGGCGATGAATTCGTTTCATTAGATGAACAGCTAGATGATTACCGTAATACCTTTGTGCATGGTGAGCAAAATTTTGTAGGAATTACACAGGAAAACTACTTCCAATGGTTAGATGCCTTGCTCACTTCACCATTTTCAGTTTTAGCTAAAGCACAGGCTGTATTGAAATCTGATAAAAACATTACAGATGAAGAAAAACTGATTTTGACAACAATGATAGAGATGGGTCATGTTGAGCAAATAAATAAAGATGAATTATTACTGCAAGAGATTACGGGATGGCTTGAAGCGAATGATGATGGAAAAATAGTTGTTTTTTGTGGAAATAAAGATGTCGCTGATAATGTTTTTAAATACATTAAACAAGAACTTTCGTCAGTTGAGAGGCATATAGACGGTGAATTACCCGCATTCAATACTTCATCTTTGTACAATGTACTTATTTGCGATCAATCTGGTGAAGATGGACTAAATCTACAAGGAAAACGTCGCTTAGCTATCCATTATAGTTTACCTCGTACAGTAATGAGAATTGAACAACGAATTGGTCGGTTGAATAGATATAGTGCAAGCAGCACTGGAGTGCTACCTGTTGAGAATTTAGTACTTACCCCTAATCGAAAGGGATTTTATAGTTATTGGGCTAAACTGTTAAAAGAAGATGTAGGCGTTTTCAATCAAAATTGTTCCAGCATCCAATTGATATTAGATGAAAAAATAGAATCATATAGCCAAAAAATTATAAGTAAGGGATATGGACAATTAGAGGAACTCTCTAAAGAAATAGGGGGAGAATCAGGGGTAGTCATAAAGGAAAGAAAAAAAGTTACGGATCAAGAAGTTTGGAATGGTATGCAAATTGATCTTGCTGAAATAAAGGCATTCTCTGAAAGGCTAAAAATTGTTGATGAAAATGCAGATGATTTAAGTAAAGAAATGAAAAGTTGGATTAAAAATAGCCTTAGGTTTGATTCTAGAAAAAGCGAAGAAAATAATTTTGTTTTTCAATACAAACTAGGACGAACTCGACTGAATGTTGATGAGTTTATAAGTCATTGTATTTTAGGAATGGATTTTGATAGTGGTTTACAAAATCCCTCTACCAAGCCCATGAGTGCATTCAGAGATCAAAGTGCTAAAACTGGTTCGTATCCATTTAGGTATGGACAACCTTTTGTTGATACTGTTTATGAATTTTCAAAACAAACAACTTTAGGTATATCTAATGCAATTATCAGAGAAATGAGTAAACCTCTTACTTCTGCATTAGTGAATAAGTTAAATGTTACTTTTGATGGGCCTACAACTCTATTTAAGTTAAGTTGGGTTTGTACATTAGAGAATGATTCTTACACAAGAGTTGGTCAGCGTAATAATGACAGAAAGTTTCAGCCAATGATTATAGATACGTGGGTAGACGAATTAGGTAATGAAGTTAACGATAAAGTATTTTTGAATATTTTGGCGATGCCGTATGGTAAGTCTTTAGCAGGTAATAAAAATTTATATCAAGATCATAATGTTAGTGTTAATTCGGAAAAAGATGTATGGGATGCAGTTGATACTTTTTTAACTAAAGATGAATGGCGAAATTTAGTGTTAAGTGTTGCATCTGATTGCAAAGAAAAAATATATTCTGAATTGAAGAAAAAATATAATTTATCTACAAACGAAAAGTTTGGCGTTAATTTATCTACTATGAGGTCTGTTACTTTGGTGGGTAAATCATAATGAGTAATCTACCATTCAGTTCATTATTTTTAGAATCAGAGGTCGATGCTCTGCATCTGACGGTTGAAAAGATAATAACCCACTACCCAGAGAATTATTTTGCACAAAGGTTAAAAAAAGTAGTTTATTGTGAAAATACAAGTTTCCTTGACTTACTATTATCAATTAAAGATTACTTGTACTCATCTCAAAAAAGTATTGGTAGAAAACATAATAACTTTCCTCTGCCAAGAAGCTTATCAAATGAAGAAGAAAAGTTATGCCTTAAAGCTATGTTGAAATATCAATTAGGCTCTAATTTTCTTACTTTATCTACTGAAGAAACTTCGGAAAAACTCAATGAGGTTTATCAGCAAAAACAGAAGCGTAAAGTTAAAAAAGTCGAAATGGATTTATCGTTAATTTCAAGGTTGTCAGACGTTAATTTTACCCATTACTCTAGTGCAGGGCAAAGGATGGCGGTGAGAGTAGCATTAACATCTCCTGATAATTCGACTCTTTTTATTAACTTGCCTACTGGGTGTGGAAAAACGTTAGTTGCTCACGCTTGTATGTTATTCAGTAAGAGTAAAGCGCTGACAGTAGTCATTGTGCCAACAGTAGGGTTAGCCATTGAGCAAGGAAAAAGAGCAAAAGAATTGTTAGATAAAGCGGATGACTTTTCAGTTCCTAATTATGCCTGGCATGGACAATTGTCTGATGGTGAAAAATCAGAAATTAGGGATAATATTGAAAATGGCAATCAAAAAGTAATTTTCACGTCACCTGAGTCAGTTACTGTTAGCTTATTGCCTCTTTTATTTCGTTTAGCTGAAAAAAACTATATTGCTAATATAGTCATTGATGAAGCACATTTGATTGATACTTGGGGGAGTAATTTTCGTTCTGAATTTCAAAGGTTCGGGGCTTTAGTGGCATCTTTGAGACAAGTGAGTAGTAAGCCTTTTAAAACTATCCTGATGTCTGCTACGTTCACTCAAAATAATATAGACTCTTTAACTACTTTGTATTGTGAACCAAATTGTCCCCCAATAGTTGTTAATGGTAATTTCTTGCGCTCAGAGATTAGCTCTTTATATAAAAAAGTTGATGAGCGTAACCATGTAAAGTCGGTAGTAGAACGAGCTATTACTTTACCCAAGCCTTTAATTCTATATACAACACTCGTTCAAGACTCCATTGACTTTAAAAATAAACTTAATGAAATTGGCCTTAATAGGGTGGCTTTATTTAACGGTGATACAAAGGCCAAACCCAAAGAGGCAATAATTGAAAAATGGAAAAATGACGAGTTAGATATAATAGTTGCAACTTCAGCATTTGGTGTAGGAATGGATAAGTCAAATGTAAAAAGTGTAATTCATGCTTGTATTCCAGATAATATAGATCGTTATTATCAAGAGATCGGTCGTGCAGGGAGAGATGGAAAGGCAGCTACTTCAGAGTTAATTTATCATAACAATCAATTTTCTGAAGCGGAAAGAATAAATCGTGAAATATTAATTTCTACAGATTTAGGATATAAAAAATGGAAAGGAATGTGGGCTGGAAAAGTAGACATATTTTCCCATCCCAATCTGAGTCGTGATTTATATCAACTGGATACTTCGTATTATCATGACGGTCTTAATAAGAAAAGTGATCGAAATGAAGATTGGAACTGGTTGACTCTTTTATTAATGCAGCGTGCTGGCTTAATTAGACTTTTTTATGACATACCAAAGATAGAAGATGACAGTGAATTAAATGATTATGAAAAAAATGCTCAGCGAAAAGAATACTGGGAAAGGTATAGCAACAAGGTTTTAGTTCAAATACTTAATGAACAATCTCTCTCTAGTTCTTATTGGGAAACAAGTATTCAAGAACACCGAAAACAAGAAATTCATACTCAGGAGAATGGTTTTTTAACTTTGTCTGAAAATATAAAGTCTCTTGAAAAACCGATTTGTAAAGAATTAGTGAAATACTATACAGTGAATAACTACCCCCCTCAAAGGGCATGTGGGGGTTGTATGGTATGTGAAGGTTTTCTGCCGTCATTAGGTAGTGGTATATCTGTTGATAATTATAGAACTACTCATTTATTACCTTTACCTTTAAGTGAATATATCTCTTTTGATAATGTTTGTAGTATTTATTATGAAGAAACTCAAGAGCTTACTTCTGAGTTACAATGGGCTAAGTTGATAAAAAAAATGCTGGATAATAATTATATTTATTCAGTCCAGGGCGATTTAAATCTATTAAGGAAAATTCAAAAAAAACTCCCAAGGGGGTTTAGTACATTTTGGATATCTCAACATCCATCTGAAAAGTTAAATAAATGGCCATCTCTAAATATCGCTTCTCTTTTTGATTCTGAAGTATCAATACCATCGTTGGAAGAGGAAGTAACTTTTTTTATAGCTAAGCGAAATCAAAAAAACAAATCAAATAATTATCGACTGTGGTGGCAAGATAATAATAAATCGATTCCTTTAGGGAGCTTCAATAAAATCGTGGAGAAAAATACATGTCTGTTATAAATAGTGCTAATCCAGGGAGTCATATACCATCACTGATTTTTGTTGATAGGTTGTTAAATAGGAGAATTATTAAAAATGCTGACTATTATTCTATAGACTTAATTTTAGAAGAAAATGCACCCGATAATTTATTTGTAAAAGATATATTAAATGATGAAGGTGAGTTTGAGCTTCATGACAATCCCAAAAAAAAATTACCTGAAGCGATTGCATTTTGGTCGAAGATTGGATTGTGGGAAACATCTGATGATGGGATAAAGGCAACTTCTGCGCTTTCTAATGACTCGAACCTTGCTGATCGTATAATTCGTACGATATTCGACCGTAAATATGAAATTTTAACTGGAAATGATATAGAACCTATGATCAGGGCCATGTGTACTTTTTTGGCTTTAGATAAGCACTCATTCGGGGGCGAATACTTAAATTCTGCTGAACTAGCATTGTCGAATGATAAATATATGCCTCTTCAATCCCATGAACAAACAAGGTTGACTATTAATTCATCTGATGCCTCAAATTTCCTAGAATATGGCCTTTTGTTAGGGTACATGGAAAAAATAGATAACGATCGATACATTGTAGATCCAACAAGGCTAATCAAATCATGCTTAGCTGATTTATTCGAATCTGAAAATACCCAAAAGTCACCTAGTTTAAGCATCAAAGTGTTTATTGAAAAGTTGAATAAGAAGATTCCTATCTTTGATGGGGGGGAGTATAGAGTTAAGATTGAAGAGTTGATGCAAACTCAAAAAAATGATTGGGAGCCATCCCCAGATTACGTTATATCTAAAAGTCTTAGCCATGCCCTATATCGATTAAAATTAGAAGGGGAAATATTTCTTGATAAACGGTCAGATTCTCTAGATTCAGTCACCATTCAATTAGCCAATAATGAAACTGAAGAAGTAAGCCATATAGAATTGGTAGGAGGTTTGAAATGAGTTTAGAAAGCTACTGGCCAACTAAAGATAATATTTTGGACTGTATTAAAACTGAAGCAGAAGAGTTGTCTGATCATACTCTACTTGCAGTTCATGATCCTATGCATCTAACTAAGCTACCTCAAAATGACAACCCTAGCAAAGCATCCGAAGATGAAATATTAAATCACTTAATGGAGGTTGAGAGGCCAATCCCGATAGTGGGGGAAGCAGGGGTAGGAAAGTCACATCTAATTAGGTGGTTACATGCAAAATTAAAAACACAAAATGTTGTAATTAAAGATAAGTGGCAAATTGTCCGTTTACCTAAAAATTCGAGTTTAAGGCAGACTTTACACCTTCTGTTAAAAGGATTAGATGGGGACGTTTTTGAACAGGCTAGGCTAAAAGTAGATGAAGTAGGGGATTCACTAAAAGAAAGTGAGATAGCGGATCTTTTTGTAGCATTTATGGCTCATAGAGTAGCTGATATAGAATTAGATACGGAGAATGAGTTAAAGAGCTTTACCCAAAGACCTGACAGAGATACATATAGAGCAATGTGTGAAAGGGTTAGTTTCGCAAAAAATTTACCAAACTTAATTAATGATGTTCAGTTTCAGCTAGAATTATTGAGTGAAAGTGGTTGTATTTATAATATAGCCACTAGGTGGATCAGAGGTGCCAGTGATAAAAAATTATATGATACAGTTTATGAGCTAAGTCTAGATGATTTTGGGACTATGCTTGAAAGAATCGAACTAGATGATTTATCTCTCCCTGCTAGGGATGCAATAAAAGACTTAAGATTAAAAGATGATATTGAACAAAGGCAAAAAGCCGTAAATATGATCAATGAATCTATTGGGGGGGCAACTCAAACTGCTTTTCAAAGGCTCTTTCAATTCAATAGCGGAAACTTCCAAGATTTATTTAAAGAAATTCGAAAGCACCTTAAACAATTAGGTAGAACTCTTGTCATTTTAGTTGAAGATATGGCTGCTATTTCTGCTATTGAAAATGTTTTAATTGATTGCCTATTGGAGGAACGCCAAGAAGATCTTTGTGTACTGAGATCTGTTATCGCGGTAACCAGAGGTTATGCAGGCTACGAAAGAAGAAAGGATACTATTTTATCAAGAGCAAGAATAGAATGGAAGATTGATGAAAGTAATGACACCGCTCAAAATATTGAAAAAAGAATTGTTGATTTTTGTAGTCGATATCTAAATGCATCCCGGTTTGGTAAATCCCAACTTAGTGAAGTAATTAAATTAGAGCAACATGAAGAGAGTATACCTGTATGGAAAGAGGAATTGTCTGAAACTGACTCTAAAAAGTTAAATGCTTTTGGCGAATCATCTTTAGGAATCCCTTTGTTTCCTTATAACCAGGCGGCAATAATAAAGCTAGCTCAATGGTACTGTTCCAATGATGATAATGAGGTCGTATTTAATCCAAGAGATGTGATTAATGAAGTATTATTAAATGTACTTAGGGATCACCGAGATGACTATATAATTGGTAAGTTTCCATTAAATTTGAGTTTAAAAGAAAATAAAATTTCTTTAGATTCAGATATTAATACAATCAGGTTGGAATCCCCTCAACAAGCAAGAGTATTATCAACTATTTGGTCTGATGGCGCTAACTTAAAAGCGGTTAAGCAAATGCTCAATAGCCAATTGGCTTTAGCATTTTCATTAAATGACTTTGCTCAACAACTTTCATCTGATACCGAGGTTAAAGTTAATGAGAAGCCAGATGCCCCCTCTTCTGGGTCATCTAAAAACCCTAAGCCATTCAGTCATAAAGAAGATGAAGTGGTTAAAGAAGTGACAAATTGGTTCAATGAAGTAGAACCAATCTCTCAAATCTCAGGAAATAACTTAAGAAAGCAATTATTCGAGATGGTGTCAAATTATAGACCTTCAGGATGGTTTGGATTTGATAATTCAAAAAAAATTTTTGGAAGTAAAGGTAATTCAAATTTTTTCGAACACCACTTAAAACAAGGGCAAAGATATTTAATAGAGTTGCCATATTCTCTGCATAACCCGTCTGGCTGCCAAGAATACTTTTGTAAAGAAAGTGACTTAAATAATGATAAAAAAAAGGTTTTCTTCCAACGATCAGCGGTAGCCATCTTAAGATATTATAATCACAATAAAAATGAAGGCACTAAAAACTGGAATTACAAAGATGGATATGAAGACTTTATTTATTATACAAAATTTTCCGAAATCTGGATTCCGAGAATAATTAAAGAAGCGGTTAAAAAAATTCAAAATGAATACTTAGTTAAGTCAACTGCTAAACAAATTTTATTAATGAAAGGTTTAGGCTTAAAAGCTAATGGTAACCTCCAACAGACTTTAGTTAAAAAATCCTCCCATATTATTAATCAACTACCTCCACCAATAAATGAGAAATATAAGGAGTTTAGAGATGAATTATTAAATCAATGGGATGTTAACCAGCAAATATGGTTGAAAATCATATCATTTAAAAAACCAATGGATGGATGTCCCGCTGGTATTGATAATGATAATTTCAGATTAGCAATTAACAAGTCTAGGAAGTTAACTCAAGAAGTGCTGTCAAAGGATGAAAAACGCTTAAAAAACGATGCGGTTCAAGAGTTAAAACCCAACATTGAGTTGATGAATGTTCACCTTCATGATTGTGAAAATAAAGAAGAGTTCATTAATCTACTTGAGGATGTAAAGTCTATTTATAAAAACATATTAGGTATGGGGTTATACCCTAAAAACTTTCTTTCAAGGGAAACGCTAAATAAAGATATTAATGAGTTGATTAAAAGCTGTAAATGGAGTGAAGTTCAAAATAGCATTAAGTTACTATCAGTTGCTGATGAAAGTAGACAGTTAGAGATTCTTTCATCGTTAGACGGAAGTATTATTAAAAGCGTATGTAAAGTTTTGAAAAACTGGCAGCAATTTAATATTACTGTTCTTCCTAATATCATAAAGATTAATGATACAACCAGCACTAATCAGGTAGACAAAATAAATAAAGAAATAAATGGTTCATTTACTTTGATTGACGAAATTTTGAATGAGTTTAGTGAATATGTGTTGGAGGAAGTCTTATGAGTACATTAAAGTTACAAATTAAAGAGTTTCAAAATCAAATTTCTTTATCATCTAACACTCAAGAAAATGAAACGATAATAGAGGCAAACTCTAACGTTTTAAAACGTCTAAAGAAATCTCTAGGTGAGCTTTCAAGCAATCAAGCCAAATTCAGTGTTATGCCTCTTATAAGTACTAATGATGACCAGTTACTTCCAATTCTTGGAAGCGATGAAAGGAATGGGTATTTAATGACTGAGTCTTCTGAATTTGCACTAGGTGATGATGTTAAAATTTTATTAGAAAACGCTAAAGAAGTTGTATCTATTTTTTCAAACAAATGGCAAGAAGTAAATTATAAGGCACAACAAGACGATTCATTAAATGATTCAATTGTTGGGTTGAGAAGTTTTACACAAATAATTAGTGGTTTAAATGATAAATATTGGGATAAGTGGATAGTTAGTTTAGAAAGGAGTTTTGTTGTAGAGGAAGTTGTTTTAGAACAACAAACCAGTCTTGGAAAAAAAGAGGTTTATCAAAAATATAATAAGTTGAAGGTTAATTTTGAAACAGAAAAACTATCAAGAAATGTGGATGTAGATTTAGTTTCCTCTTTAAATTTACTAAGAGAAAAATTGGTTAAATTACGTGAGCAAATGGATAGATCTGCACTACCTGAAGGTGTAGCAGATTTTTTAAAACAACTCGATGCTCCTTGGTCTACCCCAACACTAGATCTTGTTACTCCTACGGTTTTTGATTGGTTAAATAAGCAAGGCTTACTGTCTAAATTAAAAATTTCACGTAAGTAAGCTTATTAATAATATAGAGGGAATTATGATCGAACAAAGCCTACTGTTGTCATGTCTTGATTTAATTGAAGAGAAAGAAATTAAATTATTAACATGGGGTGATACAAGTTTCTATTTTAATAAAAGTGAAATTATTGAGCTTATAAAATTAAAAACTTCCACCAATTGGGAGGAAGTTTTTGAGGAGTTATGTGACCAGAGCCTAGTTGTTGAGGTTAAGTCTGCTTATACAGATAATTGTTATCGTTCTCGAATGGCAGAAGCTATTTACCTTTATAGCAACTTGAGACAGTGGTTTCATGGTCAAGATTTAAGAAGTGCTAAAACTTTAGTTTCCGATTTTCGATTTATTCGTCGTCCACGACAATACCCTAATAGAGATATCTCTGCTTCAACCGCCATATGTCAATTGAAAGAAAACCTGAATCTTTCTAATGAGTACACAAAGGTCTTATTTTCATTACTAGGAGGAGAGCATGATCCTTTCAGTCTTTCTGGTTTTCAAGTAAGGGCTACTGAAAGAATATTAGATAAATACTCGGGTCATTTAACTACTTCAAAACCGAATTACTCTACGGGCACTATTGTATGCTCAGGGACAGGTAGTGGTAAAACACTCTCCTTTTATTTGCCAGCTTTAACCCAACTTTCACAAAATATTTGTCGTGATCAAAGCAATCGTGTTCAAATATTAGCTATTTATCCACGCAAGGAATTACTTAAAGACCAATTTAATGAAACATTTAAGCAGGCTAGGTTATTAGATGATTATTTGTTAGCTTGTAATAAGCGAAAAATTAAAATAGGTACCTTTTTTGGTGACACATTAGATGGCGATTACTTAAATGATAAAATTAAGTTTAATGCTATTGATTTTGATTTATTAAAGTGTGAATGCTCTGGAAAGTTAAAGTGGTTAGAAGAAGATATAAAAATAAAGAAAGAAACGCTGACTTGCACCCGTTGTGGAAGTAAAATTCATGAAGATGAGATTGCGCTAACGCGCCAGTCTCCTGCCCCAGATATTCTTTTTACAACTACAGAAATGTTAAACCAACATTTAGCAAACAATAAATATAATTCTCTTTTTGGCGTTGACACCAAAAACCCTATCCCACTTGTTTTACTTGATGAAGTTCATACTTATGAAGGAACAACAGGTGCTCAAACATCCTACTTGCTAAAACGATGGATGAAGCGTTCTGAAAACAAACCTCACTTTGTAGGGCTATCAGCAACCCTTAGCGATGCTGCTGGTTTTTTTGGGAGCTTAACAGGGACTGCCAAACATAACGTAGAATTAATTGAACCACAATCCTCTGAAATAATTGAAGAAGGTGCTGAATACTTGTTGGCTTTGCGAGGAGATCCTGTGTCTCAATCTGCACTTTTATCAACAACAATACAAACTTCAATGCTAACTAGGCGTATGCTAGATAGTAATAGTGATAAAAAAGGAGTATCAAAAGGTACTTTTGGAACGAAAACATTTGTTTTTACAGATGACTTAGATGTAAATAACAGACTCTTTGAGATGATTGCAGATGCAGAAGGATGGAATCACGCATTTAAAAAACTCACACCTGAATCAGAACCGTTAGCATTTCTGAGAAGCGAAAAGCATCCTAACTATCACGCTAATAAAGAACAAATTCAACTTCTAGGGCAAGACTGGTCAAATTGTGAGTATATTGGTCACAGTACTGAAGAGGATGACCGTGCAGATGTTGCTCGTACGTCAAGTCAAGATTCAGGGGTAAGTGAATCTGCTGAAATTATTGTTGCAACAGCTTCTTTAGAGGTTGGTTACAACGACTCTAGAGTTGGGGCAGTTATTCAACACAAAGCACCAAGGGGTGTCGCTTCATACTTACAGAGAAAGGGACGAGCAGGACGTTCAAGAGGTATGAGACCTTGGATGATCACTGTTCTTTCTGATTATGGTCGTGACAGAGTTGCTTTTCATCGATATGAAAGCTTGGTAGACCCAGAGATTAAAGTGAACAAATTACCTGTAGGAAATAACCATATTCAAAAGATGCAAGCAAGCTTGGCTACTTTAGAGTGGTTAGGAAAAGCGGTTGGTTATGGAAGTATTTGGTATTACTTAAGGAATCCTAATCAGTACTCTAATAATGAAAAATACCTTAATAAATTAAAAGAAATTATTAACAGATTGCTAGACGAACCAAGCAAGCAGTCTTCATTAATATCATATTTAGTTTCTTCTCTTGGACTTGAACGTTTGACTGTTGAAAAACTTTGCTGGCAACCTCCGCGCTCATTATTTATGGACTTTCTCCCCAGCTTATTGCAAAAACTACGAACAAATTGGTCGGTAAATGGTGAAGAGTGGCTTGGTGTTCAAAGTAAAGGGTCACCTATGCCGGAGTTTATTCCTGCAACACTTTTTAGCGAGTTGATCCTTCCTTCTCTCGATATATCGTTACTCAGGGGGAATAAAGATGAAAGAACTCAAGAATGGCAAAACATGGGGTTCTTTCAAGGATTAAAGGAATATGCGCCTGGTCGTATTTCAAAACGTTTTACTTTAAATAATCGTTATGAAACAGATTGGTTAGTTCCTTTAGGGTTTGAACCTAAAATTGGAGTTAACGATGAAATAGGGTTTGAAATAGAAGATGCTTTTGGAGTAAGCAGGGACTTTCTTAAAGAAACGACTAATGATTCAGGTGAATTAGTGAAAATTTACCAACCAAGGCAGGTATTAACTAAGCGACTTGAATTAAAGAATGTTACAGAAACAAGCAACGCTTTTTTGAACTGGCAAAGTATATTCGAAGTTGATGAAGACAAGCACCAGTTATCTCCTCCTGACAATTGTGATTGGAAAAAGTATTTGACCAATCTTTGCTTTTTTGAACACAAGCATATGCAACCTGTTGAGGTAACTAGGTATACAACTGGCTCAAGTGCTCAGGTTAAATTTAAGACTAAAGAGACATCGAATATTACATTTAATTGGAAAGAGCAAGGTGCTTCGGTTGGTATTGGAACTATCCAATTTGTAGATGGAATGAGGTGGGACTTTCAGTTTTCTGATGACCAGTTACTCATCTTAGGTGCAGGTGTTGAGTCTTCCTTACGTTTTTCTTTTGTTCAAGATTGCTTTACCAATGCTCCTATTTTTAATAATACTTTCCAAGCAAACTGGGTGTTTGAGTGTGTCACAACAGCAGTGATGCTCCTTTCGGTTCAAAAAAACTTTTCAATTCAAAATGCTATTAACTATCTGAGTACAAAAGAAGGATTAGAACTATTACAAGCTATCCCATTAGAGTTATTTCAGTTAAATACTTTAAGTGAAGACGAAGATGAAGAGCAAGCCTTACAAAGTGAATTGATTTCATTTTTATCGAATGAACTAATTATTGATGAAGTTAGCAACTTATTGACTCCGTTATATTCTGAATTAACTGGTGATTCCTATATCTCATGGCTAAGAATGCTAATGTCGAATACCCTCTCTGGAGGTATTAATCAATTGGTAAGTACTATATTGCCAGATGTTGGTGATAACGATTTAAATGTAGATCCTGTCTGGACGGGTAATAAGTTAACTATTTGGCTAACTGAAAACGAATCTGGTGGTGTTGGGATAATTAATAGGTTTGAGAATGTCTACAATAGTGATCCTCTTAATATTCTAAATCACTTCTCTCGAAGTTTTCTGGCGGGAGATTATGAACAAGTTGATTTCGATATTTATCAATTATTATCAAATCTAGAATGTGACGAAAATTTAAGAGCGTCTTTTAAGGAACACCGAAATTCACAACAATTTAGTGAAAGAGTAAAAGCAAACACTTCTATTAATGAAAAGTTAAAAAAAATGGGAACAACTTTATCTCATAGCTTCAATAGTATTCTACATACTAGGGTATTAAAGGCTGGTAGTTCGTTAGAAACAGATAAAGATCTAAAGCATTGGATGGATAGATGGAGAGAAATTGAAGCAGAGCTAAAAATTGAGATCCCATTAAACATTGCATCCTTTCTTATTGCTAAAGAAATAACATCTGAAAGTAATGCCAATATCAATAAGCTTACAGATAAAGTGATAGGACAGTTATGGCCTAGAGGAAATATTGTAAGACAATCTAGTACACAGTTTTATAATCGCTTTATCAGTGGGAATAATAGAACCGAAAGATTAATTGTAGAACAAATGATATCTGATAATGGTGAAATCATTAATTATGGAGATAATTGGGTAATAGAGTTACAACAAGGAATCATAAATAAAGGCCTAATTAAGTTAGTAATTTCACCTGAACACCTTTCAAAATTAAACCAGGTTATTTTAAAAGTAAATACAATTCAGGTAGAGCAATTAGGCATGTTTTTTCACATTCGGATTAATAGAATTGATAGGCACTTTGGCAAAATAATATTATTCATCGAACTGGCGGAGGCTATTCAATGATTAACCAAAACCTACGAAAAATAAGAACAAAAACACCACTAGGTAAGCGACATTTAAAAGAAGTTTTAGGCAGTACATTTGCTGGTTTAATTATATCACCGGAAGAAATTTGGTTAATAACTGCTTGGTTCACCAACTTTGAAATACTGGATAATCGTTCTGGAAACTGGAGTTACCTCAATCCTAGTTGGGGTAATAGAATGGTTACCTTTGTTGAGTTACTTGAAACTGCTGTTCTTAATGGCTGTAAACTTAACCTAGTAGTTAATGAAACTAAAACAAATGACACTGCGCTTAACTTGTTGAAAAGTAAATTAGTTAATGAAGATAACTTTAGATTCGAAATATCAAAGAAAGAACATATTAAAGGACTAATTACTGAATCTTGTTTTATTGATGGTTCGATGAATTTAACCTTTTCAGGAGCAAATATAAACTCTGAAATGCTTACTCTTTCTGGTGATATTCATGAGATTTCAGAAGCTAGAATTGACTTTGATAACCTTTATTTTAAAAACTATAAACAAAAAACCAAAATGACAGACAGTCCTACTATTGAAATTGAAGAAGATGAGGACGATGATCATGACTTTTTCTAGTTACCCATCTTGGCTTGTAGCTTTCTATTCAGGTGAAAACAAAATAGAGTTAGAAAAACAAACTGATGGGATCTCTGATTCAATAAATTTATTAATATTAAAGTCTATTCGAAGCCTCGAATCTAGAAGGCCATACTTTTTACCTGCTTATGTAAATGGTAATTTGTTTTTTTATGGTGTTTGTCCAGATATAAAATCATTAAGTGAATTAAAACATAGCCTGTATTATGGGTTAGGTTCTTCACATACTTCGTCTTATCAGATTATAAAGCAATCAAACTTAAAGTTTGAACAATCGTTACTATTATCTCAGTCACATGGCGTGATCAGGTTCTCTCAAATTAATACAGATAATTTCAAGGAAGATACAAAATATATTGTTAAAACGTTAAATGAAATATCTGCACGATTTGAAGCTAAGCCAAAATTTACCTCTGTAAGAATGCGCCCTATAGGGCGAATATTACGTGATTTCTTTTTAGCAAGTCGTGAAGGGGATGGAGAAAGTGCATTAGGCTTTTACAATGAAGCTAAAGGTTCAAATAAATTAAGTCATAGAAATTTAGTTGGGCTTGAACTCCAGTCTTTGGCCATTAACGCTTCATGGAATGAAATACTTGAGCATGAGAGTCTATCTGACTATTTAGCAGGTATAGTTCCAACGAGAATATACCATTTATTGATTCGTTCATTGATGCATGTAAACAATTTAGATTTATCTGATTTTTCCAATGTAGATTGGGTTAGCTTAAAGTCTAGTTTAGCCGATTTCGAGTCATTTTTACTTTCTAAACCTAGACTGAAAGAAGAAAAAAAATATAAGGAGGATTGGGAAGCTTGGTCTGCTTTAGCAATATCTATCGGGATAGATAGAAAGGATATAATTTCATTTTCACCAAGCTTTATTTCAGAAGAGTGGGTGGATGAGTTAAGTAGAAAAATAGAAAACTTTATTGAAACTCGTAGCGCTTTACTAATCGAGTCATCAAGGCTCCAAGCTTTATTTGATAGCTCAATATCCCTTGATGTGGTTGCTCAAGTTTTAGATTATTCAAAAGCATGTATGCCTTCTGAAGCTAGTGATATATTTAATTGGTTAGAAGAACTTCCATTTGAAATTCGCCAAGAAACAAAAGCTTCCCCTCCCTTTAGGAAATTATGGCATTCATTAGAAGAATATATATATGGTCATAATGACTATGTAATTATTGAAGAAAATGAAACTGTTGATGCTGTAACTGAAAGCCCTAAGGGGTCAGTCATTAACTCTTGGAATGACTGGTTCAAAAACTACGATAATGGAGAGCTTATTAATTTTGATTTAATAAGTGAGTGGCAACCCTGTGAGTTCGACATTAAATTTATCACTCGGGTGATATCAACTTCAGCAGATGCCGAAAGTATTCGAAATATAGCTCCGCATTTACTAAGTTGGCTAGAAGATAATAAGGTAGAAACCGCTAGTACTTTTTGGTTAGGGCTTATTGAGTTAATTGCAATGGATGATGAAACTTCATACATAACTATTAGCTTGATGAGAGATTTAATCCAAGGTTTACTCAATACACCTCACTCTATAGAACAGTACTCATCTGCAATAGAAGCCTTTGAGGTGGTAGTTAAGATAGAAATGAGTCGAAAATCACTACCTATCATTGTTGAATTTAGCGAAATGCTATTTGATTATGCAATAAAGTCACCTGAAATAGTGAGATATCCATTGTGGAATGGCATATGCCAGTATGCAATAACCCATTGGTCTGAAATAGATTTTGAACTACAAACAGTACTTATTTGGTTAGATAAGAATATTGCCCCAGAAGATAATTCATTTGATCATTTAGTAAGTGAGGATGATTCCTCTATAGAAGATGCAGCTATTTCTTTAACAGATAAGTTAATCGGCATATCAACACTTACCGAGAAGGCAGGGCAACGAGCTTCTGAAATGTTAAAGGGCCTGTTTCCCGGAGTTGTTGTTAAACTTAACCATGATAAAGTCGCCACGGATAAACTGAAGAACCTTGCTTCAAGTGCGGATTACTTTATTTTTTGTAATAAGAGTGCCGCGCATCAATCTTATTATGCAGTTAAGGCTATAAATAAAGATATTATCTATTGTGATGGGAAAGGTAGTTCTTCAATAATAAGGGCGTTAGTTGAACATATCAATTGAGATGATTTTTTAAGAGGTTAAATATTTGTCATGAGAGTATTTTATTATGAAAAGTAATTACGATGAGCTTCAGCCTGAAGATATTAGTGATGAATATTGGTCAGACTTACTGACGGTTGTTTTTGAAAAGTATCGAAGCGGGTCTAAAAAACAAATTAGTGAAATTAATTATCAATTAGCTTATTTTTATCTGGTACGCGATATTGAGTTAACTAACTCGTCTTATGAACTAATTGAACTTAAAGAATGTGCTCATGATTTATATCCTGGAAATTTTCATCAGCAGCTAAATTACTTAAATGATGAAATGTTTAAGTTAGCTTTAGAAAAAGTAACTCAACCAAACTTTAGTGAAGATAATAAGTCAAAAATTTGCTTTAAAAACATTCCAGATGATATTAAGAAAATCATTAAAAATAATGCTTATGAAGCGTACTTTGATGATAAAGAAATGTTTGATATTTATACCTTAGAACAAATAGATGCCTATAATGGGATTTATGATTACAGAATGGATGGAGTACCCGCATGGGTTGTTGAAAGTATTATCACCTATACAGCTTCAAAATATTTTGGAGACTACTCTGGTCAATTTAGAGAAATAAAACAACATGTGAAAAGTTTCATTCAAATTGAAAGTATTAAATTACCTCAAGGAAGTAAAATAAAGCAGACTATGAGAGAGGATTTTCCTGGGAATTATAATGCTCAATTTAAATCTATTATGAATACTCTATAAATGGATATATTGCTAAAGTTGATTGAAAATTTCAGGTGGTAGTGGTCTTCCTAGACTTTCGATAAGTTTATCGTACTAATAAAATGCACCCGTTTTTATAGTTCAACTGGATCCAAAAATCATGAGTAATAAGAATTTAATCTTTCCAGTCACGTTGTACCATGGAACCTCAAGCCTTTTTCTTGATAGCATTGTTAAAAATGGATTAGGTGGTGTAAACCCAATTGACGAATGGAAAGTTCACGAGTTTGCTACTCGAATTTATCCACTAATTGAGTCTCATCTGTCAAATAGAGATGACTTGGTTCATTCTATATACTCGTATGGTCAAATGGTAAATCAAAAGGCTGGCAAATCTATGAATTTCCAGCATGGTGATACTTACATCTCAGCTTCCAAATACACAACGGTTAATTATGCTTTAAGCAATACTCATGGTTCGGAACTATTATCTTATAGCCTTAGATTTTTAAGTGAATTGGTAGGAGTTAATGTTGAAGTCGTAACTGATGTTATTTATAAAGAATTTCCTCATATGTTTAATTTATTGGAATTAAAACCGACACCGATATTACTCGAAATTAATAAAGTAAATTCTAGTACGTTACTAGCTGAAGACGGTTCTAGTGCAAAAGACAATATTTCAATGATAAACAATATAATTCGGGATTATCCAGAAAAATATGAATTAATGTTACAGCAAACCAACTTTAGACTTAATCAAGCAATACCTGTAGTGTTAATTAGCATGCAAAACTGATCCACTTTAGTGGGTTTTAGCAAGCAAAATTGACCCACCTATTTTGTTATATTCGAGCTTTGGCTCGGAGAACTTAACAGGTGATATTAATGGAAACAGCAAGTAAAATTCGTCGTCTCGTTTTAGTTGATGGGAATAGCATTCGTTCTGTCAGTAAATCAACGGGCATATCAAGAAACACCATTCGTAAATATTTGACCGATGACAATCCGCCTAATTACCAACGAAAAAACACCAACTTCAACCCTGTACTTAGTGCCCATGAGTCTCAATTAACCGACTGGTTTAACTTTGATATTCAGCGGCCTAAGCGAGAAAGACGCACTGCTAAAAAACTCTATGAGCAATTAATACTTGAAGGTTACAAAGGCTCCTATTGCCCTGTAGCTCGTTTTATTAAAAAACTTAAACAGAGTAATACCATTCAAGGGCAAGCATTTATTCCGATGGAATTTGAATTAGGTGATGCTGTTCAATTTGATTGGAGCCAAGAAGTGGTTGTTCTTGGGGGCATAGAGCAAAAAATAAAAGTCGCACATTTTAGGTTATCATATAGCCGAAAGCCTTTCATCATGGCATATCCGCGTGAAACACAAGAGATTGCGTAATATCATGAAGCCGATCGGTCAATACTATTCAAGCCG
>TARA_B110000211_G_scaffold2940_1_pt1 | contig 25827 bp, 26 predicted proteins | sample TARA_B110000211 | Tara Oceans TARA_B110000211 (sample SAMEA4397516) | marine metagenome | biome: Polar Biome; feature: [DCM] deep chlorophyll maximum layer (ENVO:01000326); material: water (ENVO:00002006), including particulate matter (ENVO:01000060) such as... | depth 30 m
AATTTTTTTAATTTTTTTTCATCATATATATTTATTTTTAAACCGTCTTTCCTAAGGGAGTTTAATCTTTTTGCGTATTCATCAGGGTGCAAAATATTTCCTGGTTCAGAAACTAAATCTCTTGCATAAAAAGTTCCTTCTTCCAAAGCTTTAAATTTTAATTGATTTTGAGCTGAAGGTTTGTTTTTATTTCCCAATACTTTTATGGAGATAAGTCTTGTGATTTTTTTTGTTTTATATTTATTGAATTCATATGATTTTAATTTTAAACCATGAAGAAAATAGCCTATAAAATTTTCATATTTACCAATTATACTATCAGAGTTTATAAAATACTCACTGTTCTTGCCGTAGTTTATACGTCCATAAAATTCAGCACCTAGATTTTCTACATCAGAGTTCTTCAAGTCTTTATTGATGGAAATTAAAACTATTTTTTTTTTTGAATTGACCTCAAAAACAAACATGTTTTTTTTTAGATCACTGGTTTTCAATAAATCATTTATGTAAGAAAAATCTGAACTGGAAAGTTGTTTCTTTAAGTTGCTAGTGTTAAATTTTTCATCAGTGAATAAGACGAGGTTAGTTAAGGATTTGCTGTTGAATTTTTTTAAATAGTTTATTTTAATAGACATAAATTTTAAATTACATTCTTATAAGAGTTGAGTGGTATATATGTCCAAATATACAAGATTTCAATGGAAAATTTATCATATTGTACTATCTTAGGTTGAGTTTTATTAAAAGTTACATTAATTATATACATCAAATTTTCATGCTTAAAAACAAAATTTATAAATACTTTGCCGCAGAAATAGTCAAATCTTTTTTTACTATTTTGTTTGCATTTACGGCTATTGCTTGGACAGTTAGAGCGGTGAATTTTCTTGAACTTATCGTAGAAAACGGTCATTCCATAAATACTTATATTTATTATTCCTTTTTAAATGTAACAAATATTCTAACTAAATTCATTCCCTTGTCTTTTTTGCTGGCCTTAATGCTTTCGATATTAAAATTTAGAAGACAAAATGAACTTATTATCTTGTGGAGCATAGGCTTGAAAAAAATAAAGGTTATAAATTTATTTTTTATAATTTCTATATTTGTTTTAATTCTACAACTTTCTTTTGCAGTAATAATAACACCTACAGCTTTAAATAAATCCAGAAATTTAATCAAATCTTCAGATTTTAATTCTTTGAACTCAGTTATAAAAACAAATGCCTTTAGTGACTCTTTTGATAATTTAACTTTCTATGTTGAAAAAAGAAATTCTTTAAATGAAATGGAAAATATTTTTATAAGAGACGAAGCAAATACATTTAAAGGCATGGTGACAGACAGTCAAGATTCAAGTAACACTACTATAATAGCTAAGAAAGGTTACATAAAAAATAAAAAACTATTTTTAGAAGATGGGATTATACAAACTCAAAATAACAATGGTGAGATAGACAATATTGAGTTCAATAAAACAGAACTTATTTCATCACAACTTTCGCCTAGAATAATTTCTGTTCCCAAGCTACAAGAAACTTCGTCTTTAAATTTACTAAATTGTATTTTTAAAAATAATAAATTTATTAAAGGTATAAAAATAATAAATTGTCCTGATAATGGTATTAAAAAAGGTGCAATCGAAACTCTTGCTAGAAGAATAGGAATGCCAATATATATTCCTCTTACGACTTTAATCTGCTGTTTATTAATTATCTCTAGAAAAGAAAAATCGATTAATTTTTTAAATAAATATATTTATTTTTTTATTGGTTTTATAATATTGATATTAGCAGAAATACTTGTTCGATACTCTGGTTTTGCAAAAGTAAATACTTTAATTTATTTTTTATTTCCCTTTTTATCAATACCTTTAATGTACTTATTTATAATCAATAAGTTAAAATTTGAGAAAATGAATTAATGGATAAAATTTTGAATAAATATTTAGTTTTTGGTTTTTTAAAGATTATATTAAATGTATTTCTGATTTTTATTTGTCTTGGTATAATTATGAATCTTTTTGAAGAAATAGAATTTTTTAAAAATCTTGATACCGGCATAGGTCTTCCTTTTGTTTTAACAGTTATGTTTATTCCAAACTTAATAATTAAATTATTACCTTTTATAATTTTTATAGCTGCTATGTGGTTTGTTATTTCTATTAAATCTAATACTGATTTTGTAGCTTTAAAAATATTTGGATACTCAAACTTAAAAATCATATTCACCCTTTCTATTACGGCTTTTATGTTTGGTGTCATAGTCCTAATAGCTGTAAACCCAGTTACTTCTGCGATGGTAAAATATTATGAAAATACAAAAGCACAATATTCTAAAGATATTGATCATTTGGTTTCTATTAACAAAAATGGTGTTTGGATCAAAGAAACTATTGATAAAAAATTTATAATTACTACGGCACGAGAGTTGCAAGGTAATTTTTTATATTCTGTAACTATTTATAGGCTTAATGAAAATAACATACTTATAGATAGAATAGATGCAAATAAAGTTGATATTTCAACAAATGAATGGTTTATTGATAAGTCAAGTGTTTACAGTGCTTTAGAGGATACCCTAATTAAAAATCAGATGAATTTAGTAATAAAGTCAAATTATAATATAGCAAAACTAAACACGCTTTATAAGAATCTAGATACAATATCTTTCTTTGCTTTGTTGACTGAGTATAAATCTTTAAACAAAAGAGGCTACTCAAAAACAATCTTAAATGAAAAACTAAATTCTTTTATTTCCCTTCCTATATTTTTGTTTTTAATGGTCACACTTGCCTGTATCTTTGCTGTAGGCAATGTAAAAAAAACACAAAATTTTTATTATATTTTTATATCAATAGCCACATGTGTATTAGTTTATTATTTTAAGGATTTATCAATTGCATTAGGTTTAACAAATAAAATATCATTAACTTTGTCTGTTTGGATGCCAATCATAGCAATTTTTTTATTTTGTTCTATAGGACTGATACAAGTAAATGAAAAATAATTTTTTTTATAAATTAGTTCTAATTATATTAATTTTATCAAATCCTATAATTCTTTATTCTAATGAATTAGATATAAAATCTCAAAACATTAGTGTTGACAATCAAACTAAAATTACAATATTTGAAGGAAGTGTTGTAGCAAATGACGATATAAACAATAAAATTTTTGCAGATAAAGCAGAATATAATAAAGAATTAAAAACAATAGAAACTTTTGGATATACAAAAATAATAACTTCCGAAGGGTCAATTTTAACAGGTGAAAATGTTTTTTTTGATAATAATAAAAAAATAATTTCGTCCAGTAGTGCCGCAGAAATTCTAGACAAAGATGGGAACATAATTAACCTTGAAATGTTTAATTATATCATTGAAAAAAAAATATTTTTTTCTAAGGGATCTATAAAAGTTACAGATATTAATAATAATAATTATAATTTTTCCGAAGCCTATATTGATGAAACTAAAAATAAAATAGTTGGATCAGATGTTAAGGCACATCTGGAAGGTTTTAAGGCAGATGATAGAAATAATCCCCGTTTTTTTGCTAATAGTATGACATTAGAAAATGGAGAAAGTGTTTTTCAAAAAGGAGTTTTTACTTTCTGTGCAAATAGAGAAAATAATAAATGTCCTCCTTGGGTGTTGAGATCAAAACAAATAAAGCATAATGCATCCACAAAGACTATCTATTATGATAATGTTGTTTTAAAAGTTTATGATTTTCCTATATTTTATTTTCCTCGATTTTCACACCCAGACCCAACAGTAAAAAAAAGATCAGGTTTTTTAATTCCAAATATGTCGAATAATAAATCTGTGGGAGCAGGTATTGCCGTGCCTTATTATCTAGCAATGTCAGATGACAAAGATTTGACTATTACACCTAAATTTTATGCTACTGAAAATCCTTTATTACTCGCAGAATACAGACAAGATTTTAAAAATTCTTTTTTAATTTTAGATACAGGCTTTACTCCAGGATATAAAAAAGAAACCACAAAAAAAACTAAAGGTTCAAAATCACATATTTTTTCTAAATTTACTTATAACTTTATAAATAACGCAGACGAAACTAGTAATTTAAATATTGATATACAAAAAGTATCTAATGATACTTATCTTAAAATAAACAGTTTAGAGACTATTTTGGCTAATAATGAAATGAAAGTTTTAAATAGTGCTATAAATTATAACTATCAAAAAGATGATTTTTTTTTAGGAATTGATTTTAGTCAGTGGAATGATTTGACAATTAAAGATAACTCGAAATATGAGTATACTTATCCGAATATTTTTTTAGATAAAAATATTTTTATTGATGATAATTATGGAGCAGTTGATTTAGCCTCAAATCTTAAAATAAGAAATTTTGGCGTAGATCAAACTACAGAATTCTTAGTAAATGATATTAATTGGAAGTCTATAAAATGGACAAATAATTTAGGCATAGAAAGTTTTTTAACTAGTCAAGCTAAAGCTGTCAATTACAACGCTTCAAATACACCAGAATTTAAAACTGAAGCTTCACAATCTGAATTATCCGGTGTACTTGCTTATAACGCAAAGATTTCTATGAAAAAAGATAATTATAAAGATCAAAAAACTCAAATAATCGTACCTAAGCTCATGTTAAGATATGCGCCTGGTCATATGAGAGACTTAAAAGAGGGGCCAGCATTATCTTATAAAACTAGTTTATTTAATCTAAATCCACTTGGCTTTCAAGATGTGGTTGAAAGAGGGTTGAGTGCTCATTTAGGAATTGAATATGAAAAAAGTTTATTAAATAAGGACAAAACCCCTGGTGGTAAAAAAGTTATTTTTAACTTAGGGCAAATAATTAATGCTGAAGAAGATATTGATAAGCCTTCTGAATCTTCGTTAGATCAGAGATTTTCAGATGTAGTTGGAGAATCTAGCTTTGCATTAACTGATAATTTAAAACTTAATTATAATTTCAACATAGATCAAAATTATAAAGATTTCGTTTATAATGATATATCTGCTGATCTAATTACTGGACCTGCAAACTTTAACGTATCCTATCTTGAAGAAAAAGATCATATTGGTACTAGAAACTACATTTCTACTAAAGTTGGGCTGGACTTAAATAATACTGAACTAACATTTGATACAAAAAGAAATATAGTCACAAATTCATTTGAATTTTATAATCTTTCCTATAATTACAAAAATGACTGTCTAAAAGCTGGTTTAGTTTACAGAAGAGAATTTTATGAAGATAGAGACATAGAAGCAGGAGATTCACTTATGTTTAAAGTTTCATTTATTCCATTAGGAGTTGTTAAGTCACCAACATTTGGCAAATGAGAATTAATTTTATAATAAAAATTATATTTTTTTCATTAATTTTATACTCTAATTCTTTTGCTGAAATAAGAAATTCAATAGTAGCTAAAATTGGAAATAAAATAATAACATCAATAGATATAGAGAATGAAATAAAAACTATTTTAATTCTTTCTAACAAAGAACTCAACCAAGACAATATTGAAAAAACTAAAAATTTTGCTGTACAGTCCATAATAAGAAGTTCTTTAAAAAGAGGTGAAGTTGATAAATTTAAAATAACTACGTATAATGAGAAAGATTATAAAGATTACATAAAAAAAATAGCTACAGGCTTTAATCTAAAAGTAAGTGAACTAGATGAGTTTTTTAAAATCAACGATATAAGCTTTGAAGCATTTAAAGATAAGTATAAAACTGAGCTATTATGGAATACATTAATATTTTCTCTATATAAAAATCAAGTAACAGTTAACACATATGAAGTTGAAAAACAGTTAACTAAATCACTTAAGAAGAATAAAAATATGAATCTAAATAAAGAAAAAATAAAAGAAGAAATCGTTAACAAACAAAAACGAGAAAAATTAAATCTTTTTTCCAGGTCTCATTATTCGTCTCTTGAAAATACAGTTTTAATTAATTTTAAATGAAAAAAAGATTTTGTATAACAGCTGGTGAGCCTAATAGTATCAATTCTGAGATTGTAGCAAAATCGTGGAAGAAAATTAGCAAAGAGAAGAAAAAATATTTTTTCTTAATTGGTAATTATGATTTAATTAAAGCTCAATTAAAAAAAATAAAAATAAAAATTCCTATTTATAAAATTAATTCTTCTAGTGGAAAACTTTCAAACAAGCACTTAAACATACTTGATATAAAGTTAAAATTTAAAAATCCTTTTAGCGTTAATAAATCAGTAGGCTCAAAATATGTGTTAGAATGTTTGAATAAAGCACATAACCTATCTATTAATAAACAAATAAAAGGATTTATAAATTGTCCTATAAATAAAAAGAATGTATTTAATTCTGAAAATATCGGTGTAACGGAGTACCTTGCGAAAAAAAATAAAGTACTAGGCAGAGAAGCAATGTTGATATTTAATCAAAATTTTTCTGTAACTCCTATTACTACGCATATAAATGTTAAAGATATCTCTAAAGAAATAAACAAAGAAAAAATAATAAAAAAAGTAATCACCATTAATAATTTTTATACAAAAGTTTTAAAAAAAAGGCCTATTATTGCAGTTTTAGGTTTAAACCCTCATAATGATGAATTTCGTAAAAAATCAGAAGAAGTAACCTCAATTATTCCTGCTATTAAATTTTTAAAAAATAAAAAATATAAAGTAATTGGACCTTTGCCAGCTGATACAGCCTTTTCTTATAAGAAAAAATATAAATTTGATGTAGTTGTTGGAATGTATCACGATCAAGTTTTGGGGCCTTTCAAAGCTTTGCATGGATTTAATGGAATAAATCTTACTTTAGGATTAGATTATTATAGAGCCTCACCCGATCATGGAACAGCGAGTGACATAATAGGATTGGGTAAGGCTAATTATAAAAGCTTACTAGACTCTATAAATTTTTTTTTTAAAATTTAATTATGATTAAGGCAAAAAAATCTTTGGGTCAAAATTTTTTAATTGATCCAAATATTATAAAAAAAATTATTTCATTAGGTGAAAAAAATACTAAACACATAATAGAAATAGGCCCTGGGACAGGTAATTTATCTCGAGAAATAATAAGTATAGCTAAACCGAAAAAATTAAGTGTAATAGAAAAAGACAAAAGATTATGTGATTTGCTAGAAATAAAATTTAAAGATGATATTAATTTTAAAGTTTTTAATGACGATATTTTAAATTTTAATCTGGATAATATTCTTACAAAAGACACAATAATTTTTGGAAATTTACCTTATAATATCTCAACGCAAATACTTATTAAATTTATAAAATCAAAAATATGGCCGCCAAAGTTTAAAAAATTGATACTAATGTTTCAAAAAGAGGTAGCCGAAAGAATTGTTGCTAAATGTAATAGTTCAAATTATGGAAGGCTTTCTGTGATTTCAAAATGGAGATTTAATATTAAAGAAAGTTTCAATATTTCAAAACATTGTTTTAGTCCTAAGCCTAAAGTCGAGTCTTCTGTACTAGTTTTTGAACCAAAAATTAATAAAGATTACAAAATTAATAATATAGAAACATTAGAAAAAATCACAAATATTTTTTTTTCTGGCAAAAGAAAAATGATTAATAAATCTATTAAAAAATTATTTAAAGATAAAAATGATTTTGAAAAAAAAATTAATATTCTTCAGAATATTCGACCCAGTCAAGTATCTGAAGATCAATACTATATGATTACAGAATATTATGAAAAAATAAATTCTTAATTAAGATATTTGTTCTTTTTTTCTTCGATTATTTTTTCGATTTGTCTAAAGCAGTTTTCAAGATTGTCGTTGATAACGACGTAATCGTAATCACTCCAATGAGTTATATCTTCATCGTAAGATTTAAGTCTTTTTTCAACTGTCTGTTTTTTATCTTGATTTCTTTGGAGTAGTCTTTTTTCCAATTCTTTTTTATTAGGTGGTAAAATAAAAATTTTAATTAACTTGAGCTCTGTGAATTCTGAAAGCTGCTTTGTGCCCTGCCAATCTATATCAAATAGTAAATCATTATGATTTTTAATAATATCTTCTACTGACTTTTTTGAGGTGCCATAGTAATTATCAAATATTTTAGCATGTTCATAAAATTTTTCCTTTTTTACTAGTTCATTAAATTTAGTATTACTTATAAAAAAATAATCCACACCTTCTACTTCGTTTGGTCTAGGTGCTCTTGTGGTATGAGAAACAGATATCTTAAAGTTTTGATATTTTTGTTGAATTTTTTTTGTTAATGTAGTTTTGCCTGCTCCAGAGGGCGATGATAGTATAACCATGACACTCTCATCTTTTAATTTCATCTAATTTTTAGCTATTAAACTATTGACTAGATTTGCTTTCGATAAATTTAATTGCATCACCAACTGTTAGAATTTTTTCTGCTTCACTATCTGATATTTCCGAACCAAATTCTTCTTCAAAGGCCATTACTAATTCTACAGTATCTAAACTATCTGCACCTAAATCATCTATAAAACTAGCTTCGTCCGTAACCTTTTCTTCTTCTACGCCTAAATGGTCTGCTACTATTTTTTTAACTTTTGAGTTTATTTCTGACATATAATTCCTATTTTCAATTTTTTCGATTTAAATTGTTATTAAATTATTCATTGTAATTGTCAAGACATATACATGCCTCCATTCACATGTATGGTTTCTCCCGTTATATAGTCTGACATATCTGAGGCCAAAAAAGCCACACAATTAGATACGTCCTCTGATTTTCCAAGTTCTCCACATGGAATTTTTGATATTAGTATCTTTTTATAGTCTTCATTAATTTTTTCAGTCATTTCTGTTTTTATAAAGCCAGGAGAGACACAGTTAATATTGATTTTTTTTTTTGCGTATTCAATAGCTAAACTTTTAGATAAACCAATTATGGCTGACTTTGATGCTGCGTAATTTGCCTGCCCTGCATTTCCTGTATGTGCAACTATTGAAGTGATGTTAATTATTTTACCTTTTTTATTTTTTAACATTTTTTTAATTGCAAATTTACACATTAAAAAAGTAGAAGTAAGATTTATATCAATTACTTTTTTCCAATCTTCAAGTGTTAGCCTTAAAGAGATATTGTCTAGAGTAATTCCAGCGTTGTTAACTAATATATCTAAACCACCTAGGTCATCAGAGCATTTTTGAATAAATGTTTCAATTTTATCATGTTCTTCAAGATTAAATTGTTTTGTTTCAATGTTTGCAAAGTCTTTCTTTAGATTATCAAGTTTATTTTGATTTGTACCTGTGGCAATGATTGAAGCTCCTAGGTCATTAAATTTTTTAATTAAACTATTTCCTATTCCGCCAGTGCCTCCAGTAATTAAAACTTTTTTATTTTTTAAATTCATTTAATTAATTCTTTTATATCTTCTACTGAATTTATACTACAAGTTCTACTTTCTTTGGTAATTCTTTTTACTAGACCCGATAAAACTTTTCCAGGTCCAATTTCAATAAATTCATTTATATTATTTTTCACCATATATTGTATGCTCTCTTTCCACCTTACTTTGGAGGATATTTGCCTGATCAGTAAATTTTTAAATTCCTCAGGATTTTTTTCTGGAAGCGCTGTTACGTTGGTAATTATTTGATATTTAGAAATGTTAAAATTAACAGAATTAATTTTTTCTTTCATTTTAAGTGCTGCACTTTTCATTAAAGAACAATGAAATGGCGCGCTAACCGGAAGCAGAATTGATTTAATTTTGTTTTCCTTTAATATATTTCTTAAACTGTTAATAGGTTTTGTGTTTCCACTAACAATTGTTTGTCCGTCAGCATTATCATTAGCAACTTCACAAACATCATTATTTTTTATTTTTTCTATAAATTTATTTATAACATCAATATCTGATCCTAAAACCGCTAGCATAGCTCCTTCTCCTAATGGTACGGCTTCTTGCATTGCTTTACCTCTTTCGTGTAGTAAAAATAAAGCATCACTAAAGTTCAGAGAACCTGAACAAACAAGAGCGCTATACTCTCCCAAAGAATGGCCGGCAAAATATTTGCATTCATTTATCTTGAAATTAAATTCGTTACAAAGAATTTTAAAAATTGCATAGCTTACTGTTAAAATTGCTGGTTGTGTATTTTTGGTCATTTTTAAATGATTATCAGGACCGTTTAAAATAATCTCCGAAATCTTAAATTTCAATTTATCATCCGCTTCTTGAAATATTTTTTTAACTAGATCGAAATTGTTATAAAAGACAGATCCCATGCCTACAACTTGAGATCCTTGACCTGGAAACAATAAAGCTTTCATCTACAACTAATTAACCATTATTATTACTATTGATATGACGTGTTTATAATAGTATAAAACCGATCTTTAATATAATAAAAAAGCAATTTAAATAATATAATGAATTTTTACGAACACACATTGGTCGCTAAACAAGATTTATCTGCATCAGATGTAGAAAAAGTAGAAAAAAAGTACAACGAAATTATATCCAATTCTTCAGGAAAAGTTATTAAAGTTGAAAAATGGGGACTTTTAAACTTTGCCAAAAAAATAAAAAATTATAACAAAGGTTTTTATATTCATTACAAATTTGAAGGTAATGCTGAGACATTGAACGAGATTAAAAAAAATACCAACATAGATAGTTCTATACTGAGACACTTAACAATAAAATATAAAAGATTAGATTTAGAAAAGGAATACTTTAAAAAAGAGGAATAAAAACAATAAAGAATGAAAAGAAAAAATAAAAAATTTACTAAAAGATCTCAAAATCCACTTAACAAACTAAGTTTATTTCAAAAAAATGACTCAAAGTTTTCACGAAAATGTCCTTTATCTGTAAAAGACGCGCCGGTTGTTGATTATAAAAACATCAAATTATTAAAAAGGTATTTATCTGACACTGACAAAATTTTACCCTCAAGAATAACTTCTGTTTCACAAGGAAAACAAAAAAAATTAACAAATGAAATTAAAAAAGCTAAGATTTTAGGTTTAATTTAATTATGCAAGTCATTTTATTAGAAAACATTATTAAACTAGGAAAGATTGGAGACCTTGTAAATGTAAAAAATGGTTACGGTAGAAATTATCTATTGAAAACAGGAAAGGCACTACGAGCTAGTAAAGAAAATATAGAACACGTAAATAAGAAAAAAACTGAATTAAACAAAAAGAATACTGAGATTAAGTTAGAGTTAAAAGATATTGCTAATAAAATAGATAAAAAAGTTTTGAAATTTACTAAAGAAGCTAAAGATAGTGGGGAACTTTTTGGTTCTATAAAGCCAAAAGAAATTGCTAGTTCTTTTATAAATGACCTCAAAGTAGAAATTAGCCCAGGTCAAATAGACTTAAATCAAGAAATAGATAAGATTGGTCAATACAAAATTAAAATCAACCTACACTCTGAAGTTTCGGTTAACGTAACAATCAATGTTACGAAAAAAGATTAAATCAAATTAATATTTTTTTTTCCACAGGTTGTAATTAACGTGTGTAACTTTAAGTTTCATAATGTTTAAGCTTAAATTAATGTCTCTATGTGGAAAATATAAATCTCAAAATAAATAAAACAAAAGAACTAAAATTACCATCGAATTTAGAAGCAGAACAAGCTTTAATAGGTTCTGTGCTAGTTAATAATGAAATACTAGATGAAATATCTAATATAGTTAATTCGGGAAAATTTTTTGATCCAATACATAGAAAAATTTATGAAATTATTGAGAACTTAAACAACAAAGGTATGATTGCAAATCCTATTACTCTAAAAAATTACTTTGAAAATGATAGCGGTTTAAATGAGGTTGGTGGAGTTGATTACTTAGTAAAACTTACTAGATTTTCTTCTTCTGTTAGACAGGCTATTGATTATGCAAAACTTGTTCACGAGATGTATGTAAAAAGAGAATTAATATCAATTTCTGATAATATTTCTGAACAATCGCATGACGAAGAATTGGATAAATCTGGAGAAAACATTATCGAAGATACAGAACAGTCTCTTTATCAATTGGCCGAAAGAGGAAACTTTTCTCAATCTTACATGAAATTTAATCAAGCGCTAGACCAAACAATTGAAATGGCTACATTAGCTATGAAAAGCGATCAAGGTATAGTTGGTGTGCCGACAGGACTTACAGATTTAGATGAAAAATTAGGTGGTTTACACAAGTCAGATTTAGTTATAATTGCAGGTAGGCCCTCTATGGGTAAAACAGCTTTAGCAACTAATATAGCGTATCATGCTGCTAAAACAATATTTGATCGTAATGAAAAATCATCTGTTGCCTTTTTTTCTTTAGAAATGTCATCCGAACAATTATCGACTAGAATTTTGTCTGAACAAGCAAGAATACAGTCTAATGATATTAGAAGAGGAAAAGCTACTGAAGAACAATTAAATAGATATATAGAAACATCAAGAAATATTTATGAACTTCCTTTATATATTGACGAAACACCAGCTATAACTATTTCTGCTTTAAGTAATAGGGCAAGAAGATTAAAAAGACTCTTTGGGCTTAATCTAATTGTTGTCGATTATATTCAGTTAATGAGAACTAGCTCAAAAAGAAATGACGGTAGAGTTCAGGAAATTTCAGAAATAACTCAAGGATTAAAAGCATTGGCAAAAGAATTACGTGTTCCTGTTTTAGCTTTATCACAACTTTCAAGGGCTGTGGAACAACGGGATGATAAAATACCCCAACTATCAGACTTGAGAGAGTCGGGCTCTATAGAACAAGATGCTGATGTAGTAATGTTTGTTTATAGAGAACAATACTATCTAGAGAAGAAACAGCCAAAATTAGGTTCTATTGAACATGCTGAATGGATGTCAAAAATGAATGACATTAATGGACTTGCAGATATTATAATTGGAAAACAAAGACATGGTCCAACAGGAAATATACAAGTAGAATTTGAAGGTATGTACACTAAGTTCAAAGATTTAACCAAAAACTAGGTAAAAATTTACACTTTTGTTATACAAAATATAAGGGTATATCTTTAATTAACCCAATGTTTTCATATATTTATAAAAAAATAATTATAGAGTATTCAAAATTTACACTTGGTATGCTTTTGCTCGTTTTAACTTTTTTTTTATACAATGCAAAAGATTTTAAGCTAGATGCATCATCTGACGCTCTACTCCTAGAAGGTGACAAAGATTTAAAATATCTTAGAGAAGTTAACGAACGATATGGTTCGAAAGATTTTTTAGTCTTAACATATAGCCCTATTGCAAGCTTTACTGAAGAAGAAACTATTATTAATTTACAATTTTTAAAATCAAAAATTGAAAAATTATCTTGGGTTGAAAGTGTCATAAGCATAATTGATGTTCCTTTGTTAAAGAGCACAGATGAACCTTTGATGGATAGGTTGAAAAATTATAAGACACTTTCTCATCCTGATATTGACCGAGAAAGAGGTTTTAATGAAATTTTAAATAGTCCAATTTATAAAAACTATGTGATTAGTGAAGATGGAAAAACATCTGGTATTGTAGTTTATTTAAAGAAGGACAAAAAACTTGATGAATATATAAAATTAAAGAATGATTTTTACAACAAATCATTAAGCGATAGCTTCAATACACTGGATAAAGACAATTATGAAGTTTTTTTAAAAGAATATGAGAATTATAAAAATAATTACAATCAAAAAAATCATCAAAATATAAAAGAAATAAGAGAAGTAATAAATAAATATAGTGAGAATGCAAAAATACACTTAGGTGGAATTCCGATGATTGCTGATGACATGATGTCATATATTAAAAATGACATTATAGTTTTTGGTATTGGAGTGTTTTTATTTATTATAGCAACTCTTTGGCTAATTTTTAGAAGTGTAAAATGGGTTTTTATGCCTCTCTTGGGTTGCTCATTGTCTGTAGCTATTATGGTTGGCCTTCTTGGTCTGTTAGGATGGAAGGTGACGGTTATATCTTCAAACTTTATTGCCTTAATGCTTATACTAAACATGGCAATGAACATTCATGTGACAGTAAGATTTTTACAATTAAAAAAAGAATTTTCAAATTTAACAAATGATCAAGCTGTACTAGAAACAACCAAAAAAATGTTTATGCCAATTCTTTACACTGTTCTAACTACAATATGTGCTTTCCTTTCTTTAATTTTTAGTGGCATTAAACCAATTATTGATTTTGGATGGATGATGACACTTGGCTTGTCAGTTTCGATCATGGTAACCTTCAGTTTACTTCCTGCCTTGTTGAGTATTTTTGCAAGTAATGAAGATATAGACGTCAAAGACACAGAAAAATCTAGGATTACGTCTGCTTTAAGTGAGTTTGCCAAAGGTAATACTAAAATAATATTTTCTTCAGCCATTTTAGTTTTGCTTTTAAGTATTTACGGAATATCAAAATTAGAGGTAGAAAATAGTTTTATAAATTATTTTGATAAAGATACAGAAATTTATAAAGGAATGAAAAAAATAGATGATGATTTAGGCGGCACTACTCCATTAGATGTTATTATAAAATTTCCATCAAATACCAATGATGATAAAACTGATGATCAAGATGAATTTTCTGAATGGGATGATGATAACGACTCAGATAAATCAAAGTATTGGTTTACACGAAATAAAATCGATAAAATCATGAAGGTGCACGATTATTTAGACTCAATTCCAGAAGTTGGTAAAGTTATATCTTTTGGATCCATAATTAGAGTGGCTGATGATTTAAATAAAAAAAAATTGCAAAGTTTAGAAATAGCCGTTTTATATAGCAAAATACCAAATGAAATTAAAAAAGATATAGTATCTCCTTATATATCTGTAGAAAATGACGAGGCTAGAATAAGTTTAAGAATTAAAGATTCTACAAAAAATTTAAGGAGAAATGAACTAATTAAAAAAATTGAAAAAGAATTAAATACAAAAATTGGTTTAAATAAAAATGAATATAGACTTACTGGAGTTTTAATTTTATTTAATAATTTGCTTCAAAGTTTGTTCAAATCTCAAATACTAACACTTGGTGTTGTAATGCTTGGTATTTCAACAATGTTTCTTATACTCTTTAGAAATTTTACTTTGTCTATTATAGGTGTTGTTCCAAATTTTATTGCTGCTTTTTTTATACTTGGAATTATAGGAATGCTTAATATTCCATTAGACATGATGACTATAACTATTGCTGCTATAACGATAGGAATAGCTGTAGATAATAGTATTCATTATATTTATAGGTTTAAAGAAGAATTTAAAAAAATTAAAAACTACAAACTCACAATGGATAGGTGTCATAACACTGTTGGTATAGCAATTTTAAATACTTCTATAACAATTGTTTTTGGTTTTTCAATATTAGTTTTATCAAATTTTATTCCCACTATCTATTTTGGTATATTTACTGGTATTGCTATGCTTTTAGCTTTAATTTCAGTTTTAACACTTTTGCCAAAATTAATTTTAGTTCTCAAGCCTTTTGGTTTAGAAAATCAATGATTTAAGTTATGCAAAATTTTGTCAGCAATATTTTAAACAATATTAATATATTTGATTTGATTGTTTTTATATTAATGACTTATTTTATAATACAATGTTATCTAAAAGGATTTTCATTAAGTTTTATTTCTTTTTTAAAATGGGTGTTATCAGTAATAATTACAATTATACTTGTTCCTAAATTTCAACCTTGGGTAAGTGAATACATAGAATCAGATTTTGTAAATAGCGTAGGTTTAGGAATTTTTGTATTTATTAGCACATTATTTATTATAATAGTATTAGGCAGGTCATTAAACAGAGCTGTTACGTGGACTGGCTTAGGTTCTGTAGATAAAACTTTTGGCTTGTTTTTTGGTTTTTTTAAAGGATATGTAGTTGTTGTGTGTTTGTTTTCCATTTTAAATTGGTTTTATCCTTATCAGAATTGGGGTATATCATCAGAAGATGCTATATCATTTGATCTTGTTCAAAAAGGAAGTGAAATATTAATAGAAGAATTTCCTAGTAATGAAGATTACAAAAATACCAAAGAAAAAATTGAAAAAATTTAAATCAGATAAATTAAAAGAGGAGTGCGGAATTTTTGGCATTTCAAACCATAGCGACGCTTCTGCACTTGTTGCGCTTGGGTTGCATGCTTTGCAACACAGAGGGCAAGAAGGTTGCGGAATAGTATCATATGATTCAAAAAATTATCACTCAGAAAAAAGACAAGGATTAGTCGGCGACCATTTTACAAAAAGTGATGTGATAAAAAAACTTCCAGGAAATTTTGCAATTGGACATAATCGTTACTCTACAACTGGCGAAACATCATTAAGAAATATTCAGCCTTTTTTTGCTGATTTACATAGTGGAGGTATTAGTATTGCTCATAATGGAAATTTAACTAATGCTATTTTTTTAAGAGATAGCCTAGTTAAAGATGGTGCGATTTTTAGAACAACTAGCGATACAGAAACAATTGTTCAACTTATAGCTAAATCTAAAAGAGGTAAAATAATTGATAAAATTATAGATACTTTGTTTCAAATTCAAGGCGGTTATGCATTAGTATTAATGACAAATAAAAAATTGATTGGTATTAGAGATCCATTTGGAATTAGACCTTTAGTTATAGGAAAATTAAAAGATTCATACATTTTTGCTTCAGAAACTTGTGCCTTAGACATAGTTGGAGCAAAATTTATTAGAGAAGTTGAAAATGGGGAAATGGTAGTTATAGAAAATAAAGAATTGAAAAGTGTAAAGCCATTTCCAAAACAAAAAGCTAGACCATGTATTTTTGAGTACATATATTTTGCGAGACCAGATAGTATTATTGGAGGTAAATGTGCCTACGAATATAGAAAAAGATTTGGAGAAGAATTAGCAAAAGAGTCTGATATTGATGCTGATATGGTTGTACCAGTTCCAGATTCGGGAGTTCCTGCTGCAATTGGATTTTCTCAGTTTACTAAAAAAAAATTTGAATTAGGTCTTATAAGAAACCACTATGTAGGAAGGACGTTTATTGAGCCTACGCAAAATATAAGGAGTCTTGGTGTTAAACTTAAATTAAGTTCAACTAAAACAGCTCTAACAAATAAAAAGATAATTCTTATAGACGATTCTCTTGTTCGAGGAACAACATGTCATAAGATAGTAAAAATGCTTTATGATGCTGGAGCGAAAGAAGTTCATGTGAGAATAGCTTGTCCAGAAATAACTTTTCCAGATTTTTATGGGGTAGATATGCCTACAAAAAAAGAACTTTTAGCTAGTACTAAAAGCACAAAAGAGATTTGTGAATATATAAGAGCAAAAAGTTTAAAGTTTTTAACTTTAGACGGTTTGTATAAAGCTCTTTGTGACGAAAAGAGGAACGCTAATTATCCTCAATTTAGTGATCATTATTTTACTGGTGACTATCCAATAAAACCAACTGACAGCTTGGGTCTTGGTAAGGTTACACAGTTGTCATTATTAAGCAGTAAATCAAATAATTAGTTAGTTTAATATTACTAGTTTTTTTTTATCATTGATTAAGTACATTTTTCCACCTGCAAAAATAAATTTGCTAATAACATTGTTTCTTGAAACTTTTTTTAATGTATTAAATTTTCCATTTTTAAAATTAAATGATAACAGGTAACCTTTTGAAGTTATTATAAGTAATTCACCGCCAGATATTGCCACATCCTTTACAATTCCAATTTTTTCATTTTTTTTGCTTTCTTTAATTTTTTTAATTTGACCATAGATTTTTTTTGACCAAATAACTTCTCCCGTAAATAAATCTAAACAAACTAAAAGTTTATTTTTTGTTGTAAAAAAAATATTATTCTTTGTTATAATAGGCTTTGTTTGGACAGATACTTGTGAGATCCAATTTCTACTAGCTGTTTCGGTGCTATAATTGAGCAATGCATTATTTGTTGTGGTTAATAAATTTCCATTTTTTAATGATATTGGCAATCCATCAAACAAATCACTTCCACCACTTAATGCACGATTACTAAAATTTATCATGTAATTAATTTTTTTGTTTAGATAATTGATAGAATACAGCTCCCCGTTTGTATTAATAAAAATTATATTTTCATTGTTTTTGTCTATTAAGATATTGTTATGAAAATCAGATTTTAAAAAAGTGGAGCTTGTTGCCAATTGCCAATTTTTTTCACCATTTGTTAAATTTACTGAATAAATTATATTATCTTGATTTGCCAAAATTAACTGATTGTTTGCAATTTTTATATTAGACCTAAATGGTATACCGTAATTTTGGGCCCATATAAATTTTTGGTTTTCTAGGTCTAAAGCATATAAGTATCCTAAATTATCTGCAGCATATATAGTTCCATTTTCTATTATTAAACTAATTTTTTTATCATATTTCTTATAATTCTTTTTATAAAAATTATATTCAAAAATTTTTTTTTTAATTTTTGGAGAATAAACATAAATAGTCCCTTTGTGATCATATGATACATAATTACCATTATAAACTAAGCCAGAGTTTTTATCATGTTTATTAGAAAGTTTACTGCTTTTAAAAACCACCTGTTTTTGATTAGTATAGAAAAAGTTTGACGCGTTATTAGATTTATTTAAATATGTGTCTAGCCAATTTTTATTTTTTAATGGTGTATCAATTTTAATTTTAGTAGCTAAATTTACATCTTTTTCTTCATCAAATAATTTTGTCTCAGTAAAAACTAATTCAAGTTTTTGACCAGCTAAGCCTTTTTTAATTCCAGTTTGACATGCTTCGAATTCATTTTTGTCTTTAATAAATGCACATTTGAATTTAAAGCTTCTGTTTTCTTTTAACGCACCAATATCTTTGCTCTCAGGATCTTTAGGATTATTGACTTGTTTATTTGGTTTGTCTGTCCAAATACCTGTTTTATTGTCAAATGAGCATCCTGTTAAAATTAATAATAAAAAAAAAATAAATTGTATATTTTTCATTCTTTATTTTTTATTCTGAGTATTTTTTAATAGCTTATAAAATTCTTTAGATTTAGAGGTATCACCTTTATTTAAGAAATAATCCGCGGCTAGTTTAGTAGCTTCTTTTTTCCATATTGATTCAGAATTAATAATTGGTTTTAATTCATTTATCACTTCTTGTTCGCCAATATTTTTTTCAATTAAAAACAAAGCTTTTTTTATCTTAATTAAGTTTTTATCTTCCTTGCTTATTTTTTTTATTGAAATTATTTTATCAAATAATTTTATTATTATTTGGTCATCATTTTCTAAATTATTTTCAATTACTAAATACAAAGATAGTGGGGAGTAAAAGTCATTTTTTTGATCAATTATTTTATAAAACAAATTTTTTGAATCATTATTATTACCTTTTTGTGATAAAATTCTTGCATAATTAAAATCGTTTGAAATTTTAATATTTCTTTTTTTGTCTAATTCTTTAAAATACAGATAGGCAAAGAAAGAAAATAGCAAAATTGTGAAAAAAATAATTATTGCTTTGATTTTTTTCTTTATTACAGCAATTGCCCGCTCTGTTATCGAAGTTTTATTTTGTTCTACCGTGTTCATTATTTAATAGCTATTATTTTTATTTGGAAATTTTCTAGTTATAACTTCTTTTCTATATTTTTGAACACACTTTTCAATTATTTTATTAAGATTAATATATTTTTTTACGAATTTAGGATAAAATCCACTTAAACCAAGTATATCTTCTGTCACCAATATTTGACCGTCACAATGTACGGAGGATCCTATGCCAATAGTAGGTATTTTCAGCTCTTTAGTAATTTTTCTTGCTGTTTCTTTTTTTATGCACTCTAGTACTATTCCAAAAGCACCAGCCTTTTCTATTTTTTTAGATTCTATTAATAATTTTTTTTCATCCTTTTGAGTTATACCTTGAATTTTGAATTTTTTTTTGAATTGAGGAGTATAACCTATGTGGCCCATGACTTGTATTCCTGTGTTTATAAGAGCTGTAATAATATGAAAATTTTTTGAGTTACTTTCTATTTTTACCGCATCACATTTAGATTTTTTAATTAAAAATTTTGCATTTTTAATAGCTGTTCTTGATGTGTTATAGCTATTTTTTGGCATGTCTATAACCAGTAAAGATTTTTTTACACCTGCTTTAACACTGGCTCCATGATTAGCCATAATATTCACAGTAATACCATGTGTATTTTTCATTCCATATAAAACGTTAGCCATTGAGTCTCCTACTAAAATAACATCACAATACCTGTCTAATATATTAGCAATATTTTTTGAAAAGGACGTGAGGCATACAATTTTAGATTTGTTTTTTTTCTTTAAAAACTCTTTGATTTTTTTCATTATTCTAATTCAATTGTACTTGGTGGCTTAGAAGTTATATCATAGACTACTCTATTAATTCCAGGCACACTATTCACTATTTTATTTGATATTTCATCTAAAAATTTTTTTGGAAAGCTAAAATAATCTGCTGACATTCCATCTTCAGATGTTACTGCACGAAGCAAACAAGTATATTCGTATGTTCTAGCGTCGCCCATAACGCCAACAGTTTTAAATGGTAATAAAGCAGCATATGCTTGCCAAATTTTATCATATAGATTATTTTTTATTAATTCGTTGATATAAATATAATCTGCATCTTGTAAAATTTTGATTTTTGCAGGTGAAATATTTCCTACTATTCTAATCGCTAATCCCGGTCCAGGAAAAGGATGTTTGTTATTTATTTCTCTAACAAGTCCTAGAGATTTTCCTAATACTCGAACTTCATCTTTGAAGAAATCTTTTAAAGGTTCAACTAGCTTAAGGTTCATATTTTTGGGCAAACCTCCAACGTTATGATGTGATTTTATTTTAGATGATTTGCTACCAGTGACAGATCTGCTTTCAATTATATCTGGATACAAGGTTCCTTGAGCAAGATATTTGGCCTTTTTATATTTTTTTGCTTCTCTTTCAAATATTTTAATAAACAAATTTCCTATTATTTTTCTTTTCTTTTCAGGATCGGTAATATTTTTTAATTTTTTATAATAAATTTTAGAAGCATCAATTAGCTTTACATTTAATTTATATTTATTTTTAAATGTTCTATAAGTATATTTAAACTCATTTTTTCGCATCAAACCAGTGTCGACCATTATGCATTTTAAGTTTTTTTTTATTGCTTTGTTAATTAAAAGAGCTACGACACTGCTATCAACTCCTCCAGAAAGAGCGCATATAACGTGGTCATTTTTAATTATTTTTTTTAAGTTTAAAATAATTTTATTTTTTTGCTTTTCTGGTTTCCATATTGATTTAATTTTACATATTGAATAAACAAAATTTTTCAATAAAATTTTTCCTTTTGTTGTGTGTGTTACCTCTGGATGAAATTGAATTCCATATATTTTTTGTTTTTTATTTTCAATTATAGTCAATGGAGAATCATGCGTTCTACCTATGGATTTAAAGTTTTTTGGTAGTCTATAAACAGCATCTTGATGGCTCATCCAAACAATTGTTTTTTTTTTCTTATATAGATTTTTTGTAAGCACTGAAGATTTGATTTCTCTCAGTGTAACGCGTCCAAATTCTCTTTTTTTTTGTCCAGATCTTATTTTCCCACCAAAATTTTTTACTATTAACTGTAACCCATAGCAGATACCTAAAATAGGTATTTTCTTCGAAAATTTATCTAATGGGATATTTGGATAAGATTTTTTAGTTACTGTTGCAGGTCCACCAGAAAGAATAATACCTTTAATGTTGTTAAAATTTTTATAATTATTTAACTGCTTTATTGTTAAAATTTCTGAATAGACTCCTAGTTCTCTTATTCTTCTAGCTATAAGTCTAGTAACTTGAGATCCAAAATCAATAATGACAATTTTATCATTTTTTATATTTTCAATCATTTATTGTTTAGAGCGTCTGCTAAATTTTTTTTAATCAAATCGGCAGATGAGCAAAGATTGACACAAATTTTTTCAAATGTAAAAATTAATTCTTTCGATTTTGAGAAGTCAGAATTTTTAATATTTAAAAATGTTAAATTAAGAATAGCTTCTTCATTTTTAGGATTTAATAAAATTACAGTTTTTAAATTTTTTTCTTCTAAATTAATATTGTCTTTTTTTTTAAAGATCTTTGACAAATAAAAATATGATTGTTCGTTTTTAGGATTAAAAACAATATCTTTTTCAAATTTAAATTTAGCTTCATCGTATTTTTTTTTATCGAAAAGTTCTTTACCTTCAGTAAAAAAATCTCTTTCTGCTAGCAAGTTTGTATTAAGAAAAAATACAAATATTAATTTAAGAAAAAAAACTACAATATAATTAGTTTTCATAATTTATAATTTACTCCGTCATTTATCATTTCTACACTATGTACCATACTTTCATAAAAGCCTGCTTTTGTAATTTTTATAAATTTAGTATTATTCTTAATTTGATCTAAATTTCTAGCTCCTATGTAACCCATAGAAGACCTTAGGCCTCCTTGTAGTTGGTATATTATTTTTGATACTGAACCCTTGTATTCCACTCTGCCTTCGACTCCCTCAGGTACATATTTGGATTTATCTTTGTGTTTTTTTTGAAAATACCTATTTGACGAGCCTGCTGACATAGCTCCAATTGAGCCCATTCCTCTATAATGTTTATAAATTTTTTTTCCTAACCTAAATTTTTTACCTGGACTTTCATCTGTGCCCGCAAAAATAGATCCCATCATAATTGCGTCAGCACCAGCCGCTAAAGCTTTTGCGGCATCACCAGAAAATTTAATTCCTCCATCAGAAATTATTTTTATTTTTTTTTTCTTTAAACTTTTTTTTACATTCATTATCGCAGTGATTTGAGGCACGCCGATTCCTGCTATCATTCTTGTGGTACAAATCGATCCAGGACCAATACCAACTTTTAAAATATCTGCACCCTCATTATATAAATCTTTTGCAGCTTCACCTGATGCTATATTTCCAACACAAATTGGAATTTTATTGGCGAAATTTTTAACTTTTCTCAAAGTATCAATAACCTTTTTGCTGTGACCGTGAGCAGTATCTATTACTAATAAGTCAATTCCTTTATAAATTAAATTTTTTGCTCTATTTATATCATCACTACCTGTTCCAATTGCAGCACCTACTAATAAATTTTTCTTTTTTACTTTTGAAACTTCTACCCCTTGTTTTTTAATATCAAGATTTCTATGAATAATTCCTATACCTCCTGCTTCTGCCATAGCAATCGACATCCTTGATTCTGTCACTGTATCCATTGCTGATGATAAGAATGGAACTTTTAAAATAATACTTTTAGATAAATGTGTATCTATATTAGTTTCTGATGGTAAAACATCTGAGTACTGTGGCACTAGCAGTACATCATCAAATGTAAGTGCTTCTTTAATTGGTTCCATATTAACTTATAAACAATTTTATGATTTTATAAAGACTTTAATAAAGCACAATGTACATAAGTTTCTTTTGACTCACCTCTACTAGATTCGGGTTTAAAAAACTCTACTTTTTTAAATTTTTCTTTAGCTATTTTTTTAACCATCAAAAAATCCTCACCCATGAAGAGTTTTGATACTACAACACCTTTTGGCTTTAAAACACTGAGAGAAAAATTAATTACTTCTAAACACAGTTGATTAGTCCTTATGCAATCTAGGTTTTTGTTGCCTGTAGTATTGGCGGCCATATCTGAAATTATAACATCAAATTTTCCCTTAAAAAAATTTAATATAATTTCTTTTGTTTTATCACCTAGAAAATCACATTTAAAAAAGGAAACATTTTCTATCGCTTTCATTTCTATGATATCTAAAGCTACAACTTTACCATTGGCTATGGATTTTCTAGAAACTTGCGACCATCCACCTGGACTTGATCCAATATCTAGTAAATTAGTGTTTTTTTTTAAAAATTTAAATTTTTTATTAAGTTCTATAAGTTTAAATGCCGATCTAGATCTGTAGCCTAATGTTTTTGATTTTTTAAAAAATTGGTCTCTATGTTGTTTTATTACCCAGCTTCTACTTTTTTTACTTCTTTTTGTTTTTTTCATTAAAGAATATCTTCATGTTCTTCCTCGGAAACTGTTGTTTTGTTTTTATTTTTTCTATTTAAGTATGTAATAAAGGCTATGGGTATAGTTATCATGTAAGCAATACCAAAAACCAGTAGTGTTTCAAAAGTATAAAACATTAATGATACAAAGGAAATTCCTATCGCAAATAAAATAAATATTGTGAATTTACGAGGTATAGAAATTTTTTTTAAAGAAAAGGTTGGAAATTTACCTATCAATAAAATTGATACTATCAACATCAGATATGGAGCTATTAATTTTAGATTAATAATTTGTTTTAAATCAGATAGTTCATGTATCAAAGGTAATAAAATTAAAATTGCACCTATTGGTGATGGAATTCCTTCAAAATAGTTTTCTTTCCAATTTTCATCATCTCGTATTTTTGTGATGTTGAATCTTGCTAAACGAATTACACAACAAATTGAATAAATTAATGTTATTGCCCATCCAATTTTTCCATAGTTATTTAATTCCCAAAAATAAAGTATAAAAGCTGGAGCAATACCAAAACTTACAAAATCAGTTAATGAATCAAGTTCTTTTCCAAACTCAGATGTGCCTTCAATTAATCTTGCTATTCTTCCATCCAAAGCATCTAAAATAGCAGCAAGCAAAATAAATATTACAGCTAAATTAAAGTTTGCATCTATTGCAAATTTAATTGAACTAATACCTAAGCAAACACCACCTAAAGTAAGTATATTTGGTAATATATATTTAGTTTTTTTTGTAGATACTATTTTAAATTGTTTTTTTTCTTGATTCATTCTACTGCAATTAAGCTTTCGCCAGCTACTACATTTTGCCCGATTTTTGCAAGTAGCGTTCGATTGTTAAAATAAACATCAACTCTACTACCAAATCTAATCATGCCAATTCTTTCACCTTGTTTTAAACTTTGGTTAACTTCTGTTTCGCAAACAATTCTTCTAGCAATCAATCCGGCAATTTGAACTATTATAATACTGTCTCCTTTAGCCGTTTTAATTTTATAATAATTTCTTTCGTTTTCTTCACTTGCTTTATCTAATGAGGCATTTAAAAACTTTCCTGGTTTATAAAATATTTCTTCTGTCACGCCAGAAACTGGCGTTCTATTTACATGACAGTTAAAAACATTCATAAAAATACTTACTTTCTTATAAGATTTGTTTTCTAGATTTAACTCTACTGGACCAGATACTTCTGATATGTTCGAAATTAATCCATCTGCAGGACTAACTAAAAATTTATCGTCATTAATGGAGTATCTTTCGGGGTCTCTAAAAAAATAATAAACCCAAATAGTTAGTATAATGAAAATACCACCTAAAAACTTTGAAACCATCAACAGAAAAAAAGTGATAAGTATAGATATAGCTAGAAACTTGTATCCTTCTTTGTGAATTTTTGGAAAAATGTTATTTAACATATTATTAAGTTTGATAATTTTTCATTAATATGTATAAAAATGCCACTAAATCAATTTATTTTTTTTTATGACAAAAATTAAGGTAAAAAACCCAGTAGTTGAGCTAGATGGTGACGAAATGACTAGAATTATTTGGTCATTTATTAAAGAAAAGCTCATCAATCCATATTTAGAATTAGACATAAAATACTATGATTTAGGTATGGAAAGTAGGGATAATTCTGACGACCAAATAACTATAGATGCAGCCAATGCAATACAAAAATATGGAGTTGGAGTTAAGTGTGCAACAATAACTCCTGATGAAGCAAGAGTAGAAGAATTTAAATTAAAAAAAATGTGGAGA
>TARA_B110000211_G_scaffold110310_1_pt1 | contig 25705 bp, 27 predicted proteins | sample TARA_B110000211 | Tara Oceans TARA_B110000211 (sample SAMEA4397516) | marine metagenome | biome: Polar Biome; feature: [DCM] deep chlorophyll maximum layer (ENVO:01000326); material: water (ENVO:00002006), including particulate matter (ENVO:01000060) such as... | depth 30 m
CTTCTATTAAGAAGAGCCCGTTACGAAAGTAACGGGCTTTTTGCTATCTAAAATCCACTAAAGATAGCTATCAGTAATAAGCTTTCAGTTTAAGACATAATCCATTGACACCTGATAGCTTTGAACTTAAAGCTATTCCCTCTAGCTTCTATTTAGAGAAAGCCGATACAAAAGCGTCGGGCTTTGCTATCTAGAAATTATAAAATCCAAGCTACAAGCTATAAGTTTTGAGCTTTCAGTTTAAGACATAACCCACTGACAGCTTTGAACTTAAAGCTATTTGTCTACATCTTTATAAGAAATTCACCATATACAGAGACGCAGAAGTGCTGCTCTAGTGCATTCAATTTCGTCAGCGCATCTGTTTATCCATATATCGCTACCTTCGTGCTAAAGGCACAACACTGTAACAAGATGCTCTTTATATAACTAAGCAGGTGAAATTTCTTAGCTTCTTATTGTTAAGGATAGAAACTATATTGATGTTTTAGTTTTAAAGTTATTACTCTATATTTACTTAGCAAGCTAACTAATGTTAATATAGTTAGCTTGCTAAGTAACTAGAGGTTAAGATGGAAAAACAGCTACCTTTTTATGAAACATTGGATTTAACCTTATGTGGCAATATGGGACGAGTGCATAGATTATGCCGAGAAGTTGTCACAATAGCTGTTGAACCTTTAGGCTTAACACAATCGCGTTGGACAACATTAGTTCATGTCAATATGCGCCAGGAGGGAGTGACACAACTTGAACTAGCACATAGTTTAGGTATAGAAATGCCTTCTTTGACACGAACACTTAAGCAACTTGAAGAGTCGTTATTGATTGTGCGCAAAGTAGATCAACAAGATAAACGCAGTAAGAGAATTTATTTTACCGAGCAAGGTAGAAATGTATTAAATACATTACAAGAAAAAATAGCCGATATTAAGGATCAGCTTTACCACGGATTGAGTCATGAACAACTAGATATAATGGCCTATGGCTTAGTTAAAATGGAAGAAAACGCAAAGAAATCTATTATACAATCGACTATTGACGAGAACCTTAATGACACCTGATCAAAAATTTGCCCGCTATGTAAAATGCTCATTAATCGGCTTTATTTTAATTTTTGTCTATTATGTTATCGCTGATATCTGGTTGCCGGTGACACCTCAAGCACGGGTTTATCATTCAGTTGTACAAATTGCACCACAAATAAGTGGTAGGGTTACGAATGTATTGGTAACGAATAACCAAGCAGTAAAGCCCGGTGAAATATTATTTGAAATAGATAATAGCAGTTATTTACTTGCGTACGAGCAAGCAAGGCTTGCTTATGATGACGCCAAATTACTTAATCAACGTCTTGATACTAATATTAAAGTTCTAGAGGCACAAGTGAGCGCCGCTAAAGCAAAGCAGCATGAACAAAAGTTATTAAAAAATCGTGGTGAGAAACTATTTCAGCAAAACTCTATTTCAGAACAAAATCTAGAAAGTATTAGGGCTAACTTTGAAGCAAGTGAGTCAAGTGTCATCGCTTTTGAGGCACAGTTATCCGAAGCTGTTTTAGCTAGGGGGGATTCTGGTGATGATAATTTAGCATTACGTCATGCCGCTAATGAACTAGCGAAAGCTGAGCTTAACTTATCATATACAAAAGTACGCGCACTAAGTGGTGGTATTGTTGCAAACTTGCAATTACTGGACGGTGCTTATGCTTTAACGGGGACTCCTTTATTGGCAATAGTGGCTAATAATGCTGATTTAGTTGCTGATTTTCGTGAGAAATCACTGTCAAAAGTTAGTAAGGGAAGTTTAGCGAAAGTGGTATTTGATAGCCGTCCTGGTGAAGTTTACGATGCTAACATTATCAGTTTTGAAGCTGGTGTAAGTGACGGGCAATTAAGTGCAAATGGTTTGTTGAGTACTACTGAAACAAGTAATCGCTGGGTTCGTGATGCTCAGCGCCAACGTATCCATTTACAGCTATCAAATAATAATACATTACTTAAAAATATGCCCAGTGGTGCAAGAGCAACAGTTCAATTGTTACCTGATTCTTTGTTTGGTCAGTGGTTAGGCATAATGCAAATTCGTTTCATTAGTTGGTTACACTACATTTATTAGTAAGGCCTGAGATGAATAACACCATTAATCAACCAACACAACTTGATGCCAATGGATTGCGCCAAGCCTTGCGTATTGCTGGTGGCTGTACGCTGGGTTTTGCGATAAGTAAATTATTGAACTGGCCTAATGGCATATTTTTTACGGTCTACCCTATGTTGATATTAGGATTGGTACCTACGATTAATAAATCCATAATAATACAGTTTTCTGCTAGTGCTGGATTTAGTGCGCTTGTGGTGTTACTAATGCAAGGGCTGTTTTCGCACTTACCTGTTTTAATGACAATATTTGTTTTTCTTACCTTCTGCTTTTTATTTTATCAAATGAGCACTTCAGGTGCTTTTTTGTTTGGTGCTTTAGGTGCTGTGAGCTTATCAATTCAATTACATTTCGCTAGTTATGCTGTTGGTGATAGCAGTATTTACCCATTAATTTTAAGTAATGCGGTTGCTATTATATTAACAATATTTATTGCGCTAATAATGCACGGCTTATTCCCTGATGTAACAGCTCGTACTGCTAGATTAATGCCTGAAAAGGCAAAAGAAAGTATTCGCCACGAAGTGCTTTTATGTGCGAGTGTTGCGACATTATCCTTTGTGTTTTTTCAAACACTAGATTTACAAGATTCAATTTCTGCTCAGGCTGCTTCTATTCTAATTTTGTTTTCTTTGTGCTGGAAAGCTGCGGGAATAGCAAGCTGGCAGCGAATAATAGGCACGCTTATTGGTTGTAGCGCAGCCTTAGTAACACAACTATTGCTATATACTCATAGCGATTTTTTGTTATTTCCGGTTATTATGCTCTGGATATTGTCGTTGATTTTCAGTCGATTTCATATTCTAGCTGGCGGATCACCGGGAGTGGGCTTTGGTGTTTTAACCACTTTTGGTATTTTATTTGGTCAGTCATTGGGGCCAGGGCAAGATCTAATTTTCAGCGCACTCTATCGTTTTAGTTCGGTTTTTTTAGCAGTAATAGCAAGTTTAAGTGCGGTGTATATTATTCATCATATGCTAAATCGTTTTAGCGCTACTCGTCATCATACTTATGACTAGCTAACGTAACTAGTTCAGTGATTAATCATTGATTATTATGTTGGTTATAATAACTCCTTGCGTTTACTTACAGGCTGTATACAATAACAGTAATACTGTTTAAAAATACAGGTTTGCTGATAAGCTAGCCTAAGGAATCACTATGCGCCCTTTAACACCTAGACAACAGCAGATTTTTGATCTGATTCGAGACAAAATTTCTGAAACCGGTATGCCACCAACGCGTGCAGAAATTGCTACTTTTTTTGGTTTTAAATCGGCGAATGCTGCTGAAGAACATTTAAAAGCTTTGGCAAAAAAAGGTTATATCGAAATGTTACCAGGTACATCACGCGGCATTCGTTTAGCTGAAGAGTTTATTGTAGAGGAAGGTTTACCTCTCATTGGACGTGTTGCAGCAGGAGAGCCTATTTTAGCGCAAGAACATGTAGAGCAGCACTATAAAATTGACGGTAGCTTATTCCGCCCAGCTGCTGATTATCTACTACGTGTTAATGGCGAAAGTATGAAAGATATTGGTATTATGGACGGTGATTTACTAGCTGTTCACCAAACGAGTGATGTACAAAATGGTCAAGTAATTGTTGCTCGTGTTGAAGACGATGTCACGGTTAAGCGCTTTAAGCGTGAGGGTAATGTGGTTTATTTACATGCCGAAAATGAAGACTTCTCACCAATCAAAGTTGATTTAACTTCACAAAACTTTAATGTTGAAGGCGTTGCTGTTGGTGTTATCCGTGCAGCTGATTGGATGTAAAATTTTAATAACAGTTCATTTTGTTTTATCGAATGCTATTGCAGATTTAATTAATCAAGTTGTTTAGATCTGCAACCATTTACTTTGCTCCTTTTGCTCTTCATTTATCCTGCGAATTTGTACTTTTCTCACTTCTATTAATTATTCCCTATCTAAGGTTTATTTATATAGCGTAATTTTTATTCTCATCATTAGATGCTGACACCTGATTTTTTTTTATACAGTAAAAACCCTAACTGTTCATATATTATTCTGCACGATATTTGTGCGCTGAATAAAAAATAAACATTCAACCTATGCCACTAAAAATGCGCTTATCGCCTTGTTTAGGGTTATTACTCTATTGTATTTATTGGTTTTTATTTTTCACCTTGATGAAATTTTAAATTGACCCAGATCAACTTTTGAGTAATTCTAGTCTAGAAAACGTACAGAAATAACAAAAGGGCGTAATTGATATTTGTTTGAAAATTCGTCACTTAAATAATAATAAATGTATGCGCGAGATAACCTTTTTCATTGTTTTTTAATGATTAAATTGTGTTATTGAGCCTCAAAGGGTGAAGGAGATGTCGAGTGAAAAGACGTAACCTAGGTTTACTGTTGCTAGGGAGTTCATTGTCTAGTTCAGTTTGGGCAGATATGTCGCTGAACTTGACCAAAGGTGTTACAGAAGTTAGTCGAGACGTATATGATTTACATATGTTGGTACTCTATATCTGTACCGCTATTGGTGTTGTAGTATTTGGCGCAATGTTTTGGTCTATGGTGTTTCACCGTAAATCAAAGGGAGCAAAGCCAGCTACCTTCCATGAAAGCACAAAAGTTGAAATTCTATGGACGGCTATTCCAGTCGTTATTCTAATTGCCATGGCGGTTCCTGCCACTATCACACTCATCGATATGGAAAATAATGATGATGCCGATATCACGGTACAAGTCACTGGTTCGCAGTGGAAATGGCACTATAAGTACTTTGATCAAGATATTGAGTTTTACTCAGTACTGTCTACGCCACGCGAGCAATATGAAAATCAAGATGGCACATCAGCTGAAAAAGGTGAAAATTACCTGTTAGAAGTTGATCGTCCTTTGGTGATTCCAATCAATAAAAAAGTTCGTTTTGTTATTACTTCTGATGATGTTATCCATGCTTGGTGGGTACCTGCATTTGCAGTAAAGCAAGATGCTAACCCTGGTTTTATAAACGAGGCTTGGACCAAGGTTGATAAACCTGGCACCTATCGTGGCCAATGTGCAGAGTTATGCGGTAAAGATCATGGCTTTATGCCAATTGTTGTTGAAGTTAAAACTGAAGCCGATTATGCCATTTGGCTTGATGAGCAAAAACAAATGAAAGCTAATGCGGCAGCGGCAGAAGCAGCATCATTAACTGCTTCTGTTTCTATGGACGAGCTGATGCAACTGGGTGAAACAACTTATACCGCTTATTGTGCTGCTTGTCATCAAGTGAGCGGGCAAGGGCTACCACCAGCGTTTCCAGCGCTTAAGGGTAGTGCAGTAGCAACAACAGGACCTGTCAGTGAGCATATTAATATTGTTTACAACGGTAAAGCAGGTACAGGCATGCAAGGCTATGGTAAACAATTAAGCTTAAAAGAAATTGCTGCTGTAGTAACTTACGAACGTAATGCTTGGGGTAACAATACTGGTGATGCAGTACAAGCTGCAGATGTTAAAGCCGCTTCAGGTGCTGCTGTTGCAAGTATCACTGATACGGTTGCACAAGTGGTTACGGATGTGAAAGAGCAAGTGGCTGATAAGGCAGCTGACGTTATCCCTGCTGAAGATTTGTCTAAGGTTTATAGCCAAGATGAGTTAATGGTCATGGGTGAAAAAGTCTATATGACTGCTTGTGTCGCTTGTCATCAAGCTAATGGTGAAGGGATGGCTCCAGTATTTCCAGCACTTAAAGGTAGTGCAATTGCTACTGGCGATATAGCTGTGCACGTAGATATGGTGCTTAATGGCAGTAAGAAAAATCCAGCGATGGCAGCATTTGCTAGCCAATTAACGAAAACGCAAATTGCGGCGGTTGTCACTTACGAGCGTAACGCTTGGGGTAATAACACCGGTGATTTAGTCCAGCCAGCAGATGTTGCTGCTAGTGCGAAGTAGGGAGGCGTTATAATGACTACAGATGTAATTAATGATCAATCCGAACATGATTCACATGACGGTGGGCATCATGATCATAAAATGACTGGCCTGAAACGCTGGTTATATACCACTAACCATAAAGATATCGGCTCGATGTACTTATGGTTCTCATTTATCATGTTTTTGACTGGCGGTGCAATGGCGTTAGTGATCCGTGCTGAGTTATTTCAGCCGGGACTACAGATAGTTGAGCCCGACTTTTTTAACCAAATGACCACCGTACATGGTTTAATTATGGTTTTTGGTGCAATAATGCCAGCGTTCACTGGCTTGGCTAACTGGATGTTGCCTATGATGGTCGGTGCACCTGATATGGCATTACCACGGCTGAATAACTGGAGCTTTTGGATCTTACCATTTGCTTTTGCCATTCTATTATCATCGTTCTTTATGGAGAGTGGAGCACCAAATTTTGGTTGGACATTCTATGCACCACTATCAACAACCTACAGTAATGGTAGTACCGCTTTTTTTGTTTTTGCTGTTCATATCATGGGTATCTCGTCAATTATGGGGGCTATTAATATTGTCGTAACCATTATGAATATGCGTGCTCCAGGTATGACTTACATGAAAATGCCATTGTTTGTTTGGACATTTTTTATTACGGCTTACTTATTAATAGCGGTGATGCCGGTGCTAGCGGGTACCGTCACTATGGTATTAACCGACACTTATTTTGGTACTAGCTTTTTTGATGCCGCCGGTGGTGGTGACCCTGTGATGTTCCAACATATTTTTTGGTTTTTTGGTCACCCTGAAGTTTACATTATGATCCTGCCTGCTTTTGGTATTGTTTCTACAACTATTCCAGCATTTTCTCGTAAAAAGCTCTTTGGTTATAGCTCAATGGTTTACGCGACAGCATCGATCGCTTTCTTGTCGTTTATTGTTTGGGCTCACCATATGTTTACTACAGGAATGCCGTTATTTGGTGAACTGTTCTTTATGTATTGCACCATGTTAATTGCGGTGCCGACAGGTGTGAAAGTATTTAACTGGGCGGCAACTATGTGGCGTGGTTCAATTAGCTTTGAAACGCCGATGTTGTTCTCAATTGCTTTCGTTATATTGTTCACTATTGGTGGTTTTTCTGGCTTGATGCTAGCAATGACACCGGTTGATTTTCAATATCACGATACTTATTTTGTAGTTGCTCATTTTCATTATGTCTTGGTGACAGGTGCGCTATTCTCCATTTTTGCCGGTGCTTATTATTGGTTACCTAAATGGACTGGCTACATGTACAACGACACCTTAAGTAAGTGGCATTTTTGGTGTTCACTGGTGTCAGTCAACCTATTGTTCTTCCCAATGCACTTTTTAGGTTTAGCAGGTATGCCTCGTCGTATTCCTGATTATGCACTGCAATTTGCAGACTTTAATAAGTGGGTCAGTATTGGTGGTTTTGCCTTTGGTCTTTCGCAATTAATTTTCTTGGTATTAGTGATCAAGTGTATTAAAGGCGGAGAAAAAGCACCAGCGAAACCTTGGGATGGTGCAGAAGGTTTGGAATGGACAGTACCTAGTCCTGCGCCATACCATACGTTTACTACACCACCAAAAATCGATTAATTGGGGGCAGAATGACTAACAGCGAATCGCAAAACAAGTTGTCGAAACAAACACAATTACAAACAAAAGACGCCTCAGTAAAAAAAACAGTAAAAAAGCTGATGTTGATTGTGTTTGGGATGTTTGGTTTTGGTTTTGCGATGGTGCCGTTATATGACGTTTTTTGTGATATTACCGGATTAAATGGTAAGACGTCTAACGTGGCTGCTAGTTATAAAGGCGTAAGTATTGATACCGAACGTACGATTACCGTGCAATTTTTGACGCGAACTGCCAAGGGTATTCCTTGGCGTTTTGAGCCAATGATTAATGAAGTAAAAGTGCATCCAGGTGAAAGAAAAATCGTCAAATTTTATGCTAAAAACGAGTCTGTAAGCGATATTGTTGGCCAAGCAGTGCCGTCGGTGTCGCCGGGGAGGGCTGCCATTTATTTTCAAAAGATAGAATGCTTTTGTTTTAATAATCAGCCATTAAAAGCTAGTGAGGACGTTGAAATGGGATTACAGTTTTATGTTGATTTAGACTTGCCTGACGACGTTTCTACCATAACGCTATCTTATACCTTGTACGATATTACAAGCTCAGTTGATTCTTAAGTGCTTGGCACTTAAATGAGGGGAACAACATGACAACAAAAGAATACGAAAGTTATTACGTACCAGCGCAAAGCAAATGGCCAATTATAGGCGCCATTGCATTATTTTTAATTGCCGTTGGTGCGGGTAATTATGTTTCCAACCTTAATAACCCAGAAAGTAGCGGTGGCGGTTGGATCTTACTTGCGGGTATCGCACTGATTATTTATATGGTATTTGGCTGGTTTAATAATGTTATTACTGAGTCAATGTCAGGAAAATATAGTCATCAAATGGACAATTCATTTCGACAAGGTATGAGTTGGTTCATTTTTTCAGAAGTGATGTTTTTTGCCGCTTTTTTTGGTGCTTTACTTTACGCCCGTACCTTTTCAGTACCTTGGCTTGGTGGCGCTGGAAATAATGCTGCAACCGCAGCAATTTTATGGCCAGAGTTTACCGCAACTTGGCCGTTAGTTAAAACTCCAGACGGCACAGAAACCACGGCTATGGGTTGGTATGGTTTGCCGTTAATTAACACTATTTTGCTGTTAACTTCATCGATTACTGCCCACTTTGCTCATGTGTCATTAGAGCAAGAAAAACGCGGTTTATTAAAATTTTGGTTAGGTCTAACTGTGTTGTTAGGTTGTATATTCTTATATTGCCAAGGTTTAGAGTACGCGCACGGTTATGCCGAAGAAATGAGACTGTACTTAGATAGCGGTATATACGGAAATACCTTTTATATGCTCACTGGCTTTCATGGTATGCATGTAACCTTAGGTACCATTATGCTGTTTGTGATGCTGATTCGTGTGTTTAAAGGTCACTTTACACCGAAAAACCATTTTGCATTTCAAGCCGCAAGTTGGTATTGGCACTTTGTGGATGTGGTTTGGGTTTTACTATTCGTTTTTGTTTATATCATCTAATAGGTTATAACGTTGCAGTGCTCAGCTATTATTCGAGTTGAGCACTTTATTGTTATTACATTTGTTGAATGATTAATATGGACGCGGGTTTGGTGTGATAAGCCCAGTGAAAATTCCCACTAACAATAATAATATGATCACGACGGATGTTATTACCCGTCGGCCGATGAATTTTGACATAGGTGGCTGATCAGGATCGTTTTTATTCATGGTGAATAATGCTTTAAACAGGTTGTAAACCATAAGCATTAATAAGCCGATAATCATGATTTTAATTAGCACAGTATTCTCTCTTTTATAGTTTGTTTTTTGTTCGTGAACATGCGGTAGTCTATGAATTTGGTATCACTTCAGCACAAGTTAAAACAGCTTAGTTGGCCGATGGTTTTATTTACCATGCTAGTATTTTCGTTATTAATCAAGCTTGGATTTTGGCAAAGTGATCGAGCACTTGAAAAAGAGCAGCGTCAGCAACGCATTAGTGAATTAAGCCAACAACAAGCTTTAACATTAACGCAGGTGCTAGCACTGCGCGACTTGCCAGATGGTATAAATGATTTGCCAATCGAGCTTGATGGGGTATTTGTTGAAGATAAAGTTTTTTTATTGGATAACCAGCCTGATGAGGGTCGCTTGGGTTATCGCGTCTATCAAGTCATGACAACGAATGACTATGCTGTGCTGGTCAACTTAGGCTGGGTACAAGGTTCAATAGATCGTAATGTGCTACCCGCAGTAACCGCAATGACAGGACAATATGTTATTACTGGCCACGTTCGAGAAGTTGAGGTAGGTATGCAATTACAAGCACAAAATTTAGCTAATCCGTCGTGGCCATTACGAGTGCAACAAATTGAATTAGATAAATTTTCACCGTTAATTACTAAGAAACTATTGCCCTTTGTGGTTTACTTAGATAAAACAGAAGCTATTGGTTATAAAAAGAACTGGCAAGCCATCGTAATGCCACCAGAAAAACATCGGGCTTACGCTTTTCAGTGGTTTAGTTTGGCATTAGCGTGGATCAGCTTAATGATCTGGGCTGCGATAAAGATGAGCAAAAATCAGAACAATAATTAGAGTTATATAAAACATAAGAAAAGTACCGAAACCGAATAAAAAGAATAAAAGGCTGAGCTGTATGAATTCTTCAGAAGTAAATAAATCACGCCGTAGTATGTTGATCCTTTTGGCTGTGTTCGTTATTCCCGTGATATTGGCTAAATTAGCCTTAAACCAACAGTGGTTTAATTACGGGGTCACTAATCAGGGGCAGTTGCTCGATAATGAATTAACTCTCGACAAGCTTGGGCTCAACCTTGTTGATTTTGATCACCACTGGTTGTTGCTATATACCTTACCTGAAATTTGTGATCAACAATGTGAGAAAACACTAGTGAGTGTTAATAATACTTACATTGCGTTAGGCAAAGAAATGCCACGTGTTATGCCTGTGGCACTGACCCAACAAAATTTAACTGATGAGCAGTCAGGTAAAATTCAACTTAAAAAATGGCATGTTCAAGCGATGCCTGCCTTAGCAAAAAGCGCTATTTCACAATCACAAGTATTGATAGTCGACCCTTTAGGCAATGTTATTCTTAGTCACTTGCCTCCTAAAAATGTAGAACAATTACCGCAGTTTGGTAAAGCAATCTTGGCTGACTTTAAGAAATTACTTAAATATTCAAGGATTGGCTAAATGAGAACACAAAGCTCCTCAGATATTAGAAAACTGGTTTTTGTTAGCATTTTATTAGCTATTGTGGTGGTCAGCCTAGGTGCTTATACACGACTCACTCATGCGGGGTTGGGCTGCCCAGATTGGCCCGGTTGCTATGGTTTATTAAAAGTGCCAGTTACTACTGAGCAAATTGTTGCTGCTGAGCAAGCATTTCCGGAACGCCCTGTTGAAACGCATAAAGCATGGAATGAAATGATCCATCGCTATTTTGCTGGTTCATTGGGGGTACTAATATTGATTATAGCCTTGATGTCTATAAAGCGACGAGCACAAGGTGGTCCTGTTAGCTTACCTATTTTAATTTTGTTGGTGGTAATATTTCAGGCTGCACTTGGTATGTGGACGGTTACTATGAAATTAATGCCTGTGGTGGTGATGGGGCATTTATTAGGTGGTTTTACGACTTTATGTTTATTATTTTTGTTATATCTACGCTTACATGATTATCGAGTGCCCGGTGGAGATTTTTCCCTAAAAAAATACGCAAAATTTGGGTTTATTGGTATTGTTATTTTAGCTGGACAAATTGGTTTAGGTGGTTGGACTGCCGCGAATTACGCGGCATTAACATGTACTGAGCTGCCGATATGTCAGGCCGGCTGGGCAGAACAAGTTAACTTTGAACATGCCTTTGATCTGATACCACCCGAAAAGGACAGTTATGAATTTGGCCACCTCGATCATGCTTCGCGTTTAACTATCCATGTTATGCATCGCTTTGGCGCTATAGTCGCAACACTCTACTTGTTGTGGTTAATTACTAGTGTATATCGCAAAGCGCAGTCGCCATTTTTTAAAAACGCTGCTATGAGTTTAGGTTTTATTCTCAGCGTACAAGTGAGCTTAGGGATAAGTAATGTCTGGTTTTCATTACCGCTAAGTGTTGCTGTCAGTCATAACGTTGTGGCAGCGATGTTAATGATGTCATTAATTACCATTACATATAGTTTAAAACGTAAAATTTAGGGGCATATTATGGGGCAAAGTAACACAATAGCAGTAAGTCATAGCGCACCTAGCACAGCAACATGGCGTGATTATTATGAAATAACTAAGCCTCGTGTTGTGGCACTACTTGTACTTACTGCTTTAGTAGGTATGTGTTTATCAGTGCCTGGGGTTATTCCTTGGCACGTATTAGTGCCATCAATGATAGGAATTGGCTTTTTATCTTCAGCGGCTGCGGCAATTAATCATATTGTTGATGAGCGTATCGACAGTGTCATGGGCAGAACACATAATCGACCTTTACCTAACGGCAGGCTAACCGCAAAAAGTGCCTCAATGTTCGCAATGGCTTTAGCTATAACGGGCTTTGCCATTCTGTATAGCTTTGTTAACCCGTTAACTGCTTGGCTAACTTTTTCGGGACTAGTGGGTTATAGCTTTGTATATACGATGTATTTAAAACGCGCAACGCCACAAAATATTACCATTGGGGGGCTAGCTGGCGCTATTCCCCCACTATTGGGGTGGACGGCAATGACCAATGAAATTCATGCCAATGCATTGCTATTAGTGCTGATAATATTTACTTGGACACCGCCACATTTTTGGGCTTTAGCGATTCATCGTAAAGATGATTATGCGAAAGTGAACATCCCTATGTTACCGGTAACTCATGGTGTTAATTTTACCAAGACTCAAATCTTACTTTATACGGTTTTATTATTTGTTGTTGGTTTACTACCTTACTTGGTTGGTATGAGTAATTGGTTGTATTTAATTGGTGCTGTGGTGTTAAACTCAGTGTTTTTTGCTTACGCTTGGAAATTAAAATTCAATGCTGATGAGAGTACTGCTATGGATACCTTTAAATTTTCTATTGTACATTTAATGGCGCTATTTATTATTCTACTACTTGATCATTACTTATTGCCGGTGACTGGCTAATGAATAAAATTGTTACCTTAATTTTCGCAGCTGGCGCGCTAGTGGCAGGTGTAATGTTATTTGGGCAGCTGAATAAAAAAGCCACAGTTGAATTTGCGTTACATTATCAACAAGCGCGTGATGTTAAACCCTTTGAGTTAACCGACCATTCGGGTAAGGCATTTAATAATGAGTCGTTAAAAGCGCATTGGAGCTGGGTGTTCTTTGGCTACACATCTTGCCCAGATGTATGCCCAACTACCTTACAAGAAATGAATTTTATTTATGATGAGCTAAAAGCTATCGCCGATAATAGCCAAGTATTATTAGTTTCTGTTGATCCTAAGCGTGATACGCAAGAAAAGCTGGCAAGCTATATTGGTTACTTTAACCCAGAGTTTAAAGCATTGCATGGTGATCACGGCACACTATTTCCGTTCGCTCGTAATTTAGGTTTAATGTATGCCATTAATGAACCAGATGAGCATGAACACGGGCAAACTGTCGGTAACTACCTTGTTGATCACAGTGCATCTTTGGTATTGATTAACCCTGTAGGTAAAGTCGAAGCTATTTTTAAGCCAAAACAGGCACTAGGAGAAGTGCCGGTGATTGAAGGCGATAAACTGGTCAGTGATTTTGCTAAAATAGTCGCTTTGTATTGAGTTCATATTGAACAAAACATAAAACTCACTTTGCTGGCGGTTTATTCAATTATAGTGGATACCATTGACGGTTTTCTTTGAGAATAAACCAAGGTTTTGAAAACCAATAGTATCGTCCTGGTTCGCTAATACTGGGCGCTGTACAATTACACCGTACGCGCCCTGTAGGTAAAGGCGCACTATAGTTAATAGTAAACATTTCCTCACCTTGCCATTGAATTTTTTGACGACCCAAACCTGAAATATAACAATGCAACTGTTCTGGATTGAAGTCATCTACTTCAATATTAAAACTAACTGACGTTGACTCCCCTTGCTGAAAAATAGTTTGTTGATTCTCACCTTCAAGGTGAATATTAAAAGCTAAAGCGTTAAGTTTATCGCGTAAAGTTGATAACTGATCATAAGGTTTAGATGCCGGAAAACGAGGAATACTTGTGGTATCTGTTGCTAATCCTACGGCGCCAGACTGCTGTGAAAAAGCAACAAAATCATTATCCTTCACCCATTGCTGGATCTCTGGACTATATTCTCCGTAAGGATAAGCAAAATAACGCCAACTTTGTCCAGTTTTTTCAGCAATTAACTGCTCTGCTTTTAATAGCGATTCGCTATTTTGAGCTAGCCAAGCTTGTTGGCTGACACCTTCAGGAACCCGTGTGAGTGAGTCGTGAGTCATGCCATGGTTAGCGATAATTACACCATCATCAGCCATAGCTTTTAGTTGTTGCCAAGATAAATAATGACTTGAATTGCGCTCAACAATACTAGGGTTAATAAATATAGCGAATGGAAATTTGTGTTTGTCTAAAATCGGCTTACCATGAGTTAAAATATCTAAATAAGCGTCATCAAAGGTGATTACCACTGACTTATCAGGTAATGGCTTTTGCTGCTCAATGGAAGCCATTAATGTCGACAACGCAATAACTTTGAAGTTGTTATCCTCAAGGTATTGCATATGCAATGAAAACTGCTCAGGAGAAATACTAGTACTAGCTGGCGTAGTGGTGCTGACATGATGATATTGTAAAATGACAGTGGCAAAACTGGTCATGTGAAGACAATAGCACAGTGCTGCCAACAAGCGGTATTTCATGGTAATCTTCCTAAAATATTTGTAAGGCTTTAAGCTCATGCTTAAAATAGCTTTTTTTACCGTATTTATACAGTCCATTTGCCAACAAAGGTCGGCTTTTTTTGAAATTCAATGATATAGAACGTCATAAGCAGCTATTTATTCTTGCACTGCCGATGATTTTATCAAATATTACCGCGCCATTATTGGGTTTAGTCGACACGGCTGTTATTGGGCATTTGGAATATGCGTATTATTTAGGTGGTAGCACTGTTGGTGCGATGTTGATAACCGCCATTACTTGGTTGTGTGGTTTTTTACGTATGTCGACCACCGGGTTATCAGCACAAGCCTTTGGTAAAAATGATAATGAATTAAATAGTTTAATTTTACTACGTGGTATTATTGTTGCCTTTACTATTGGTTTTACGGTCATTGCACTGCAAGTATTTTATTTAGACTTCGCTTTATCTTTAGCTGGTGGTTCGCAGCAAGTTCAATTTTATGCACGAGAGTATAGTGCTATTCGTATTTGGGGCTTACCGGCAGCACTGGCCAATTTAGTTATTCTGGGTTGGTTGCTGGGTAATCATAAAGCCAAAATTGTTTTATGGTCAATTGTTACCACTAATTTGATTAATCTTTTGCTCGACTTATTGTTTGTTATTGGTTTTGGCTGGCAGGTTAAAGGTGTCGCAACGGCAACCTTAATCGCAGAATATAGTGGTTTAGTGATAGGATTAACGTTAATTGTTGCTCATTTTAAGCAAAAAATTGTTGGCTTATTTACTTCCACTCAACATCTGATTGAACGCACTTTTGAGAAATCCGCCCTGTTAAGTTACTTTAAACTTAATCGCGACATATTGATCCGCACTTTATGTTTAGAAGTTTGTTTTATTTTTATGACTTTTCAAGGTGCGCGTTTAGGTGATAATGTCGTTGCTGCAAATGCTATCTTAATGAACTTTTTACTCCTGATATCTTTTGGCCTAGATGGTATTGCAAATGCAGCTGAAGTCATGGTTGGTAAGGCAAAAGGTCAAGGTAAGCAGGTGAATATTTTATCCAGTGTTAATATTGCGCTGTTTTGGACTGGCATTTTTGCGCTAGTCTATAGTTTACTGTTTTACCTTGGTGGACAATACTTCATTTCAACAATATCGAGTATTCCTGAAGTGGTTGAATATGCACAGCAGCATATGTTTTGGATTATCGCGTTACCGTTACTAGCTTGTTGGTGTTATTTATTTGATGGTGTTTATGTGGGGTTAATGCAGGCCGCAGTGATGAGAAATAGTATGCTAATTGCAACATTTGGGTGTTTTTTTCCTGTTTGGTGGTTATTAAAAGACTATGAGAATCATGGCTTATGGGCGGCGTTTTCAGTATTTATGTTGGCACGAGGTTTGACTTTAGCGTGGCATTATCAGCGGCATAGATATGCGTTTTAATCTTTTGTACGATTAACGATATGATATAAGCGATTGGCAAACATACCGATGTAGCCGTATATGGCAAACAGAGACCCACAAGCCAAAAATACTAAGCCAATTATTTGCCAGATATAACTGTGGTACATACCAATAAAAATTAAGCATACACCGAGAACAAAAAGGCCAAGTCCACTGAGAAAACGCTGCATGCTGCGTTGTGGATCTTGACCTAATTTTTCTAATAATGACATTAAGATATTACATTAATGATTAGTAATATGAGTGCTCGCCACGTTGATGTTCTGTCATATCACGAACACCTTTGATTTCATCGCCCATCATATCAATTAATTGTTTTTCAATACCGTCTTTAACCGTAACATCAATCTGTGCACAACCGTTACAGCCGCCGCCAAATTGTAAAATAGCATAACCATCTTCGGTAATTTCCATCAAGGTACATTCACCACCATGGCCAGCAAGCTGCGGATTTACTTCAGCTTTCAAGAAATAATCAACACGTTCAAATAAAGGAGCATCATCAGCTACTTTACGCAATTTAGCGTTTGGCGCTTTTAAGGTTAACTGCGAACCCATTTGATCAGTAGTGAAGTCAATTTCTGCATCTTCTAAGAATAATTTACTGTCGGCGTCTATATAAGCAGAAAAATGTTCATATTTTAGTTCAATATCGTCAGCTTCAACAGCATCAGCTGGACAGTACGATACGCCGCATTCTGCGCTTGCTGTTCCTGGGTTTACAACAAACACTCGGATACTGGTACCTTCAGCTTGCTGAGAAAGTAGTTTTACAAAATGTTCTTGTGCAGTTTCTGAAATGTTAATATTCATACTATTTTACTCTTCACTACTGGGGTTGAATGTTAAATACCCGACTATTTTACTCAAGTATGGATATTTTACTCTGCTCTGTCATCTCACGCTAGTCCTAGATAGCATAATTTAGATAGCGATAATATGAAACCGATAAAAAAGCAGATAAATAGTTAATTATCACGAGATAACTAGTTCACATGACATAATTTTGTTATTTTATCCGACAATTAAATAAGGAAGCTTTTATGTTGTTATCGTTATGTCGAATTGTAATATTATTTCTAATTAGTGCTTCGTTTAGCGCCTTTAGTGCAAATGTAAGTACTTACTTGCCCGATGGCGCCTCATATGACAAAACAATACCAACACCAGAATCTGAATCAGCATTAGGGTTTGGTATTGGTGAACGTCATCCCCGTCATGACCAAGTATTAAATTATCTAACACAAGTAGCAGACTCGTCATCACGAGTGACAATCAAAGAAATTGGCCGAACTACCGAATTTCGCTCGCAAGTTTTATTAACTATTTCTAGCCCTACCAATTTAGCCAATCTTGATGATATCTTAGCGCGACGTGCCGATATGACAATGTCAGCTGAAGATCCCGTTGTTGTTTGGCTAGGTTACAGTGTTCACGGTGATGAAATTAGTGGCACCAATGCGGCTATGGTGGTGGCTTATCATTTAGCGGCATCACAAGATAAAGTGGTTACTGAAATGCTTGATGATACGATTATCGTCATCGAGCCAAGCATTAACCCTGACGGTATGGATAGGTTTGTTAATTGGGTAACTACCCATCGTGGCATAACCCCTAATGCTGATCCCAACCATATTGAACATCACCAAGACTGGCGTACCGGTCGCACTAATCATTTTGGTTTCGATCTTAATCGTGATTGGTTGCTATTATCACAAAAGGAAAGCCAAAACCGTCTACCTTATTTTCATCAATATCAACCGAATGTTTTGGGTGACTTTCATGAAATGGGAGCTCACGGTAGTTACTTTTTTCAGCCGGGTATTCCAACACGCACGCATCCTTTAACATTGGCAAAAAATACTGAATTAACAAAGCTATTAGCGACTTACCATGCTAGCGCGTTAGACGCTAAAGATCGTTTATATTACAGTGAAGAAAGTTTTGATGATTTTTACTATGGCAAAGGCTCAACGTATCCTGATATTAACGGTGGTATCGGCGTACTATTTGAACAAGCAAGCAGTCGAGGCTTTCAACAAAATAGTGTAAATGGCTTACTCACTTTTGAATACGGCATACAAAATCATGTTTTAACTTCATTATCAACAATTGAAGGTGCTTGGAAAAATAAAGATCAGTTTAAGTTATATCGTCAAAATTTTTATAAAATAGCTCAAAAACAAGCAGGTGACGAAAACTTTAACGGCTATATTTTTACAGAAGGCAAAGATAATTATCGTTTACAAAGCTTTTTGAGTAAGTTGCAATTACATCAAATTAAAGTTTATGGATTAACACAAGACTATAAAATTCATGACCGTATTTATCCTGCTAAACATAGTTATTACATCCCGTTAGCTCAACCTCAATATCGTGTGATTAAAGCGCTCTTTACTCAACAAAAAAACTTTCAGGATAATACTTTTTATGATGTTTCTGGTTGGACATTGCCGCTAGCAATGAATATTGATTTTGCTCAAGTTGGCCGGACATGGGGCTTGAAAACAGCTAAAAAACCTTGGCAACCTCTGAGCGAAAAGGTCGCTGATGTTGATGATTCTGCTTACGCTTATGTATTTGAGTGGAACGAGTTTTTAGCGCCTAAACTGTTACACAAAATAACGACTGCAAAGCTGAAAGCTAAAGTTGCAACTAAAACCTTTTCTGCCGTTGTAGGCGGCGTTGAGAAAACTTTTGCACAAGGCAGTATTATTGTGCCTGCTGGCAACCAAAGGGTTAAAAACTGGCAAAGTAAACTGAAAAGCTTCGCTGTTGACAGTCAAGTACCGCTATTGGCCTTGGAAACAGGGCTAACTGTTAAAGGTATTGATATTGGTAGCAGTTCATTTCGTCCGGTCACTACACCAAAAGTTTTGATGATCGGTGGTAAGGGGGTATCTCAGTACGAAGCTGGTGAAGTGCTATATTACTTGGATAACTTATTGGAAATACCGGTTACTGTAGTTGAAATGCAACGTCTAGCAGCAATTAATTTAGCCGATTACAGTCACATCATTATGGTGGACGGCAAGTATTCGATGTTAGATAACCGAGCTGTGAGTAAGCTGAAATCATGGTTAGTTAATGGTGGGGTACTGTTTGGTCAAAAGCGTGCAGCACGCTGGTTATCAGCAGAAGAGTTGCTAAAAATTGATTTTGTCACTAAAGATCATATTGATCAGTTATTTGATACTGAAAAACTTAACTATGGTGACAAGGAAGTTTTAGCGGGTAGAAAACGTATTGCGGGCGCTATTTTTCAAGCAGAATTAGATACCAGTCATCCTTTGGCTTATGGTTATCAAAACAACGAACTACCAGTATTTAGAAATAGCACAGTGATAATGGAGCAAACCATTTTACCATTTGTTAGTGTGGCTAAATACAGTAAAACGCCATTATTGAGCGGTTATGCAGATCAAAACTTAGTTAATCGACTTGCTAATAACCCAACGCTGGTAGCCCATAATGTTGGTAAAGGCCGAGTTATTGCTAGTACGGATGACTTAGCTTTTCGTGGTTACTTTTTGGGCAGTATGAAAATTATGGCTAACAGCCTATTTTTTTCTAAAGCTTTTAGTACTAGCCTAGCGGAATAAAAGTCAGCTTTTACCAGGCAGAGCCAAACAAAGACTAAGGAGTGTAATATTTTGCACTCCTTTTTTTTTCAGTAATCGACAAATTTCATTTGCTGTTGTACCTGTGGTCACCACATCGTCAATTAAAACTACCTGTGTTGGCATAGGAAACTGCGTATTAAATTGAATGCTAAAAGCGTTTTTTAAGTTTTTTCTTCGTTCCGCCCCTGATTTACCTACTTGGTTTTCCGTGAGTTTTTCACGAACAATAATGTTGGTTTGATAATTATAGTTAAAATGTTGTGCAAATTTTCGTGCAATAAGGTGAGCTTGATTAAAGCCGCGTTCTTGCCATTTTTTAATATGTAATGGAACCGCTAAAATCATGGTATTTTCAGAGGTTAAATTAACGTTTTCAATCTCAAGGTACTGACGCCAGTGGATAATTAATAAATAACTTAGTAATGCTGCTAATTCTGTTTTATGTTGATATTTTAACTGGCCAATCCAAGTATCGAATGGCCAAACGTAAGGCGCTATCGCTAGTAGATGATCAAAACGATTGATTGGGATAATTTTTGCTATAGCGGGCCATAATAATAAATCGTATGGCACACGTTGATGATCAAAATAGGGCAGATCAGCTTGGCAATATTGGCACAATAGAGGGTGCTGTTGGCAAGGGTTACCACATAAGCAACAACAACTAATATGTAGTTTTAAGTTATTTATATGCTTGCAGAATGACTGACCGAAATAACGAACTATCTGATGAACGTGTTTGTTGGCAAATTCCATTTTCAGCATCCTTTCGTTAAACTACACCTTCACTAATATTCAGCATTATAGGCATGATTGAAAGCATGGCAGAAAGATTAAAAATTGCGAGCCAAGGGCAAGGTACCCCATTAGTATTTATACATGGCTGGGGGCTAAATTCAGCTGTTTGGCAGCCATGTTTACAACAACTTCAGGCTGATTTTGAGGTGATCACAATTGATTTACCCGGCTTTGCAACTAACCAAAAATTTCAGCTAGCTGACTATAGTTTGGAAGATATCGCAAAACAAGTTCAGCAAGCTGTTGCTAAGCCAGCTGTTTATATTGGCTGGTCTTTAGGTGGCTTAGTTGCGAGTAAAATAGCGCTTGCTCAGCCTGAGCAGGTATTAGCATTAGTTACCGTTGCTAGTTCACCCAAATTTGTCGAAGATGAGCATTGGCCGGGCATTAAAAAAACTGTTTTGGCAATGTTTCATCGACAACTCGCGCAAGACACCACAAAAACTATCAGCAATTTTTTGAAAATACAGGCGATGGGTAGTCCAAATGTTCGTCAAGACATTAAGAAGATTCGTGACTTAGTTATGCAACATGAACAGCCTACTCAGAAAACCTTGGATGATTCATTAGCATTATTAGCAAGTTCAAATTTGTCTGATGCATTAAGTGATATTCGTCAGCCATTTCTCAGGCTTTATGGCAAGCTTGACGGTTTAGTGCCCAAGCAGGTTATTCCCTTGATTGACTCTTTAGTGCCTAATAGCGAATGTCATATATTTCCATATGCCTCGCATGCGCCATTTATATCGCATCAGGAAGAGTTTTTATCCGTTTTGCAAAACTGGTTGTTACAGCATTTTAATCAGGGTTAATGGTTTACTTTTTTATGCTTTTGGTTAATAATTAAACAGTCCGTGAACGGCTATATCGTTATTATTTAATTGTGCTATTGGTAAATTAATAAAGAGTATTTAGGAGGATTTTATGGAAATTCAATCAGCGTTCAATGCTGGCGTACAAGGTTTTCAGAAAGCAACCGATGATGCTAACCAAGCTGCTGCGAGCATAGCGTCAAATATTGCTGTTGGCCCTGATGACTTTGGTATTGGTCAAGAAAATAATGCTAACGCGACTGAGCAAAACAAAAATAATGGTGAACTATCAGATTTAAATCAATCGATAGTTGATTCCCGAGTTGCCGAATTTCAAGCTAAAGCTTCTGCAGAAGTTATAGATGCTGCAGATGAGAATTTAGGCACGTTATTGGATGTGCGCGTTTAGCAATCATGAATATTAATTCGCAAGGCTATAACTTACCTATACCAACTGCAGTAAACCTGCAGACGGATAGCCTGCGTCGTGAGAATCAGCAACGAGAGATCATTGCTAAACCTGAGCCCTCTCATCAATCACCTGGTGAAAAGGGAGTTGCCTCAGATAAAGAGCGTGGACGCACCCCTGCTCAAAATAATGAACAAGTCGACTTTGCTAGCCTGCGTAAGCAAGCAGAGCTTGCTAATGATGTTATTGGTGATAATTCAGAGCGCTCAGCGCAAGACTCACCACAAGATAACGAAAATGATACTAGTGAACAAGATAGCAACCCTAAAGGAGAGCTAACTGAAGAGCAAGGTCCACAAGACGGTGCTGAAAAATCTAGAGAAGCTGTATTTGCCGAGCAGCAGGAAGTCAAAAGCCTAAAACAACGCGATCAAGAAGTACGTTCACATGAGTTAGCTCATGCTGCAGTTGGTGGAGCTTATACCGGTGCTCCTAACTATTCATTTGAGCTTGGCCCTGACGGTAAAAAGTATGCCGTTTCTGGTGAAGTTTCGGTTGATTTAGCACCAGTTGATGGTGATCCTAGCGCTACTATTGCCAAAATGCAGAAAGTTCATGCAGCAGCATTAGCTCCAGCGAATCCGTCAATTCAAGATACTCGAGTTGCGGCCTCTGCTGCTAAATTGATTGCACAAGCTCAATCAGAGTTGTCGGCAATATCATTGGAAAATCCTGATGCAAAACAAGATTTTGTTGGTTTAATTAAACCTAATGATGTGCTTGCCCAAGAAGAGCAAGGTAGTACTGATGCTAGCACTGAGTTTGATCAATTTATTGGCCAAACTTTATCTGCTCAAGAACAAATAGCGCCGAGCAGATCTTTAGAGGTAGATGAAAGAGCTGGGCGTATTAATCAATTTTACGCAAATATTAATCAAGCTTACGAAAAACCAGCAAGTTATCAATTCCAATTAACAGCTTAACCCAATTGACAATTTTGCAACAAAAAGCCTGCAAATTAGCAGGCTTTTTATGTTTAGTTTTACGTATTATGCGTTAAAGCTGGGTCTTAAATACCGTAATCTTCTCGATACTTTTTAATGCTAGCTAAACTGTCAGCCATATCTGGCTTTTCTTCTAAATAACAAATCAAGTCAGCTAAAGTAACTATCGATATTACTTGCGTGTTAAAATCGCGCTCAACTTCTTGAATGGCAGAAAGCTCAGCTTGACCTTTTTCTTGTCTGTCTAACGCGATAAGAACGCCTGACAACTCAGCACCATGAGCTTTAATAATTTCCATCGATTCACGAATAGCCGTACCTGCTGTGATCACATCATCAACTAACATCACTTTGCCTTCAAGCGCTGAGCCAACTAAGCTGCCGCCTTCACCGTGGGTTTTTGCTTCTTTACGGTTGAAACAATAAGGCATATCAATATTGTAACTGTCAGCAAGTGCAACCGCTGTTGTTGTTGCAATAGGTATACCTTTGTAAGCAGGGCCAAATAGTAAGTTGTAGTCAATTTTTGAGTCTTGCAAAGCCGCGGCATAAAAGCGACCTAAGCGTGCCAAGTCACCACCGGTATTAAATAAGCCAGCATTGAAGAAGTAAGGGCTTGTACGTCCAGACTTTAAAGTGAATTCGCCAAAACGTAAAACTTGTTTAGATAAAGCAAACTCAATAAATTCGCGTTGGTAATCTTTCATCTTTAGCTCCTGTCAGTGGCTTAGTTTAAGGCAGTTTTTTGAATATCAAATAGCTCATTGATGCTATTTTTAGCTAATGTTAGCATTGCTTGCATTTCGTCAAAACTAAAGGGTTCTTCTTCGGCAGTACCTTGTACTTCAATCAATTTGCCTGTTTCTGTCATAACAACATTCATATCTGTATCGGCTGAAGAGTCTTCAAGGTAATCTAAATCAGAAACAGCTTCGCCTTGATACATTCCAACAGAAACAGCTGCAATCATGTGTTTAAGTGGATTATTGTTAATAATACCTTTCGCACGCATATGATTTAATGCATCAACTAAAGCAACACATGCTCCGGTAATTGATGCTGTACGAGTACCGCCATCAGCTTGAATGACATCACAATCAACGGTAATGGTGTTTTCGCCCAGCGCTACTAAGTCAACCGCTGCACGTAATGAGCGAGCAATTAAACGAGAAATTTCTAAAGTACGACCGCTTTGTTTACCGTTAGCAGCTTCACGGCGCATACGGGTGTGAGTTGAACGAGGAAGCATGCCGTATTCAGCAGTGATCCAACCTTTGCCTTGGCCTTTTAGAAAGCGTGGTACGCCAGTTTCAACTGTAGCAGTACAAATAACTTTAGTATCACCAAACTCAATAAGCACTGAGCCTTCTGCATGAGCTGTGAATTGACGAGTAATGGTTACCGGACGAATTTGTCCTAAAGTTCTGCCACTTGGACGCATGTTGAAATTCCTATCATAGTATAATTGCTGCGCATTATAATCGTTCGTATAGCAATTTGACATAATGACGTATCAACTATTTTGAAATATAGTTAATTAATCGAAGGTCATTCTATTAAGTTATTATTATGCGTTGGCATTGAGTGCCATCACAATAGAGAGAATTTATGAAATTTCAGCTGTTAATTACTTTGTTCATCATAAGTCTATTTTTCACAAGCCAAGCGAATGCCAAAGATGCGGATAGTCAGCCAGTAAAAGCGTTGCCGTTATACAGCCAAGTCTATGACGACAAGCGCGATCCATTTAAAGATGCACAAGCAGCTATTAAGTTGGCGCAAGCAAGTGGTAGAAATGTATTGATTGAAATAGGCGGTACTTGGTGCACTTGGTGTCACAAAATGGATGCCTTCTTAGCCGATAATCCCGATATTTATCAACAACTACATGACAATTATGTGCTGCTTAAAATCAGCGTTAGCGACAGCAATGAAAATGAAGCCTTTATGAAGTCATTACCGCCAGTACAAGGCTACCCTCACATGTATGTATCGACCAATACTGGCCAAATGTTATTGTCGAAAGATACCGCTGAGTTATTGGATAATTTAGAATATTCACCTGAATATTGGTCGGCCTTTTTAAGCAAATGGCAGGCAGCAAACAACAAGGAAAATAGTGATGTCACAAATGCAAAAAGCTAGAGCTGCAGTCCGAAACAAGCGCATCAGCAAGCCATTGTCACAGATACTGTCTTTTTTTGATGAAAGCTTTAGCACACCGAAATGGTTACAAAAAAAAGTCACCCGTCGTGATGCACTAAAGTCTGCAGCAGGAGCGACTATGGTGGCTGCAATACCTATGCGTAGTTGGTCAGCAAGTATGAGCAATCGGCTTGAAGGAGCACTGAAAACTGATCCATGGTTAACTTTGGATGCTGTACTGGCTCACATGTTACCTGAATCACCAACCGGCCCTAGTGCGAAAGAAATTCAAGTAACACAGTATTTATACAACGTGGTTTTTCAACAGCCAACAGAAGAGGCTGAAATTGAGTTTATTTATAAAGGTGTTGGTTGGCTTAATGGCTTCAGTAATAGCCAATTACAGCAGAACTTTATTGCCTTAACGTTTGACGAGAAAGAAAATATTTTACGAGCGATCAGTAAATCAACCGCGGGTGAAAATTGGTTAAGTAACTTGGTTGGTTATATATTTGAAGCCATGCTTTCCCCACCGAGTTATGGCGGTAATCCAAACGGTATAGGTTGGCAATGGTTAGAGCATCAAGCAGGGTTTCCTTTACCGCAAGCAGGACAACGTTATTACGAATTGCCCGGCAAACAACCTATTGTGTTAAGCAGGGCGTCGACACTTGTAAAGCAAACAACCACGCATGTGGTTAGTCATCAACAATATGTACGTAAGCAATCAGGAACTCGAAAAGCATGAAATATGATATTTGTATCGTAGGCAGCGGTGCGGGAGCTTCCCCTGTTGCTTATACCTTAGCTAAAGCTGGCGCAAAGGTACTGGTTTTAGAAAAAGGCGCTTGGTTAACCGAAAAAGAATTTTATAAAGA
>TARA_B110000211_G_scaffold231181_1_pt1 | contig 25704 bp, 19 predicted proteins | sample TARA_B110000211 | Tara Oceans TARA_B110000211 (sample SAMEA4397516) | marine metagenome | biome: Polar Biome; feature: [DCM] deep chlorophyll maximum layer (ENVO:01000326); material: water (ENVO:00002006), including particulate matter (ENVO:01000060) such as... | depth 30 m
TGAAGACTGGGAAAAAATTCGTTTGGTATTGGGTGATAACCAGAAGAATGATCAAGGCTTGGCTTTTATCTCTATGGTTAAGAGTGATTCTATTGACGATTTATTTGGTAATGATGAAGAAGCAGAAAATCTAAGCTTGGATGAAATTATTACTTATCAGCGTAATGATGCAGCACTAGAAAAGATTGAAGCTTATAAAGGCATTTATGGTGAATAAGCCATACTGCATTCGTGAGTTTGGCTTTTTAGTGAGTGAGGCTCATGGTTTTTCAGAGAGCGCGGAAAGTGGCCAGCTTGCGGCTAATGTAATCGTGTTGCCAAATAAAGCGTATGAAAGCTTGATGGCATTGCAATATAGCGAAAGCGCCCACGATGCCGACATTCAGCCATTTTTAAAACCTGCTACCTATCGTCGTAAGCCTGCATTACAAGTGCGTAATTATGTTGGGGTACTTCAAACAGCGTGTGGTACTCAAATTGAAGTGCTACCTAAGGTTTATAATCCTAATAGTGATAATGAAGAAGAATACTGTCGTAGCGCGCTACTGAAAATGTTACGCACTTTAAGAGATAGCCCTTTTAAAGATGCAGGTAGGGCAGATATACACGATGCCAAGATGCCTTTATTGGAAGTGTATATCAGCCAGTTTTTAGCATTGGCTAATCAGCTGGTTAAGCGTGGTATACGTTCGGATTATGTGAAGGTTCAGAATAACTCCAAGTTTTTGAAAGGGCGGTTATTGGTTGCCCAGCAAATTCGTAAAAATAGTATTCATAGCGAACGCTTTTATATAGAGCATGCAGAGTATCAAGTTAATCGGCCTGCGAATCGATTAATTAAAACTGCACTGCTCAAAGTGGCGAAGCTGGCACGGTCTAATCGTAATCAGCGGCTAGCCCGAGAGTTATGTTTTGTTTTTGAAGAAGTACCGAAGAGCCATGATATTGCGGGTGACTTTCAAAAAGTTAGAATCGATAGGGGCATGAAACACTATCAAGAGGTATTGGCTTGGACAAAATTGCTGCTGTCAGGATTGGGCCCTACCGCCTCTGCGGGTAATTTTAATACGTTAAGTCTACTATACCCCATGGAGCGAATATTCGAAGATTATGTTGCTCATTGTTTGCATAAGAAAATGCCCCAATCGTTCCCTGAAGGCTCAAGGCTTAAAACTCAAGTCGGCGGTAAAGCGCTCGTTAAGCATAATGACAAATCGATGTTCCGTTTACGTCCAGACCTTATGGCTATAGAAGGCGATAAAGCTTTGTGGGTAATGGATACCAAGTGGAAGCTGATTAACGGCAATAGTAGAGCGAAGAACTACGGTATCTCTCAGAGTGATATGTATCAGCTGTATGCATATGGGCATAAGTATTTAACGGGTGATAAGAAGTTGATGCTTATTTACCCTATGAATGAGAACTTTAAAGAGGCTTTGTCTAAGTTTACCTATGAGGGAAATTTTGAACTGTTTGTGGTGCCGTTTGATTTGATGAAGGGGGAGTTGGTGTATTAAGCCTCTTAATGTTGTTCTCTCATAACCTTTCGGTTATGAGTTCTTCTATTTGTGTGTCTAATATTTATTATTCATATATAAGCGTAATATAAATATTATATTTCTACATGGTTTGACGAACTATTAGCTATCTCTCTATTTTTGGTTGTTTTTCTGGGTTTTTGAGTTTTCACTTGGTGTTGTGGTTTTAGTTAATATTAATAAATGTTATTTATAAGCACTTTATTGGTATTTATTTAGCTTCTGAGTGTTTTGTGTCTGTATTTTTACCTGTCTAGAGAGAGTGGTGTTTTTTGGGGTGCTACAGGGGCTTCGCGGTTGTTTTTGTCGTGTTTTTAGTCTTTTTTGGCATTCTTATGGCTGGATCTATGTTTTTGTTAATATAAGTACTTTATAAGTATTAAATTAATTTAATATAAGTTAAATATAAGTAAATTGTTGCTTGTTTTGTCGGATTTTATGGTTATATTTGTAACCCATAGCGAGGCGGTTGAAGCCATTTAAAATATTTTTATGAAGGGTAGCGTGCATGGAAACTAATGATATTCAGATGAGTAAAGAAGGTAACTCGTTGATAAATAAAGAAAAAGATGGTGGTGCTGAGGTGCGTAAGGTAGAAGCCAGTGAGAAGGCTAAAGACAAGAAGCAAGTAGAGATCAAACAAGGAGAGAAGAAGCAGGAAGGTAAGAAGAAAGAAAGCCATAAGAATGATAACAAGGCATGGTTAAGTCAGAGAGTGAGTGAGCTTGGTGAGGATAAGATCTTATATTCATCAAATATCTCGGGTAGGCACCCTTACACAAGGGAGGTGCTTTTATTAGCAGAGCTAAGAGGCTTTAAGCAAGTTGATATGGCGGAGATGTGCCAAGTATCTCAGTCTCAGATATCACAGTGGCTTGGTGGGCAAAGCAAGGCCACAGGTGAGCAGCTGGAGTCGTTGATTGATCACATCTCGCCATTAGCCCCAGGTAAGGATTTTTTTATCGAGGAAGTGGTTAAGCGTGTAACTCTTAGTTTGCCAGATGACTGGGAATTAAATGCTGTGGTGGAGTATCTAGTGAGAAATGCGCATGGTATGAGCAACATTAACGAAAGCTATATTCAGCACTATGCACTAGAAGGTGTGCTTGCTGAAGAGCGTGTCGCATTAGATGAGCTGCATAGTCAGCATGAATCCGCTAATAAAGATTTATTGGCGCGTAAAGAGTATTTTCAGCAGCTTATGTCTGCGTATGAGGATGCTCTGGTTAATTTTGAAGAACAAGTTGTTGAGTGGGAAGAAAGTCGTGGTGAATACTTGGCGAGTAATCCAGAGCTTGCTGATTTGGATGAAGAGAAGAGAGGTAAGATACTTGATAGACACTTTCCTATGCCTGAACAATCTAAAAATGAGGAGGGTGAATTAATAAGTGCTATTGAAGATGCTTTGGGTGAGGAAGTTGTTGAAGGTGGTTTGGATGATGCTTACAAAATAGCGTTTAACCAAATTACTGATGAATTGTCTGCACTCAGCGAAAGCTATAAATCAAAGTATGCTGAAGAAACTGCTAAGTGGCTGAGTGAGAAGGAAAGTCGACAAGTTTTTGGGCGTTATTCAAAAGAACACGATTTAAACTCGATTATTTTGAGTGAGAACTTGCATGCAATTGGCGGTGAGTTTAAAAGGCTGGCAGCCGAGCTTTACGGTGAATTGAAGTTTACGTTAGCGTATGAAGATTCGTCTAGCTGGCATGGTGATCGCCGCCGTGAGATTGAGCTTAATATGAGTGAGGTTTTTACGGAATATTGTAAATCACTTTGTTCTCGCGACGACTCATATGAGCAATATATTGATATTGAATGCGAAGATGTTCAGATTTGTGGGGAAACTATATTTGGTGGTATAGATGATCAAGAAAAAACAGAAGAGTTTGAAGGTATTCGCTGTTATCGATTATTTAGTAATAAGCTTGCTTTAGTATTTGGCTATGAATATGAGGAAGGTAAAAGCAGTCAGTACGAGAGTGATAATGACGGTTATTATAAAAATATTTATGTTTTTGATGATGCTAGTAGCCTGCTGGATAGCGCAGAGAGCTTATTAGCTAATAAGAAAGGATCGGATGAACACTTAGATAAGTTAAGTGAAAGTCTTGCTCTTTTTGGATATAAGACTCCTGGCTTTAGAAGTATCTATTAAACAATAAAATCATAAATTACTAATTCCTTTTATATCGATTTTTCGATAGGGATTAGTGCGCTTAAAATTCGGATAAAGAACAATGAATATGATAAATAGCCTAGCTAATAACTCTGATAAAAGAGCTAAGAAAAATGCCAATCCTTTTTCTGATTCTTCTCGCTTAAAAATACGAGAATTAGAAATAACGGTTACGAATAAATGCAATTTGACCTGTCGTGGTTGTGGTTTTGATGTACCTAACCAGATTGCTGCGGTAGAGGGGGCAGGTATAGATCAGCATATAAAGGCGCTAAAGACATTAAAAAGCTTAGGATTGTCGATCGGTAAAATCGTATTGGTGGGTGGTGAAGCGGCTTTAGCAAAGTTATTGCCTGATTATATAGCTCAAATTCGTTTAGTGGATATCGCAGATCAAATTGAGTTGGTGACGAATGGCCTTTATCCGCAAGGTGTTACCCGCTCTGTTTTAACACAATTAGATAGCGTTGTTATTAGCGATTACATCTGCACTGATGGTTTTGAAATCCATTGGCGTCAATATTTAGAAACTTCTGGTTATCGCAATAAAATCGACTTTCGCAGAAAAGATGCTTGGGATGATCTATTGAGTGAAGTTGAGAATGATGTTTTGGAAACTGAAGATCATTGGAAAACTTGTTTTTATAGAAATTGTGATGTGACGCTAGAACGTGGCCGCTTATTCTCTTGCTCTCGGATTGCTAAGAAAAAATGGGATGAGCAGGGGCTGTTAATTGAATCGATAACTTCTGTTGAAAAGATTGGAGAGTATTTGAATTCTACTAAACCAAAACAAGCGTGTTATTCCTGTGCCACAGTTGGTAATTGCTCTCAAATACCGGTTGCTGAGCAAGTGAGTACAGATATAGAAAAAATAGTAGCAAAAGCTGAGAAGTATATGGATAAGGTGATTAAACATGGATAGCAATAAACTTTATTATGTCGTGGGCTTGGCGGGTGCTGGTAAAACAACAGTGTGCAAGCAGCTGGCTGAGTGTATTGATGGTGGCGCTGCACCGCAGACTTCTGGGCGTTTTATGGATTTTATTAAAAAAAATGGAGTAGAAACCCCTAAAAGCCTAGATGCAATATCTCATGAAAAGCGTGAGGACTTAATTAATGGTCTTCATCATTCGTTTTTGCAAGATAAAAGCAAAAATTCGTATACGTTTTTAGATGGGCACATGTTTGTAACGAACTCTAATACTGGCCTTCGTGTTAATGCAATGGCTAGTGAGAATAACGATGTATCGGATGGGCTCATATTTTTAAATACACCTAATGAGGTTGTTGCTTCTAATATTGATAGCGATAACCAGTCGGGCAAGCGCAATAGAAGTGAGTGCAGTATTGATGTTTTGAATGAACTTTCCGAGGAAGAGTTTCAAGGGGCTGAGGATTATTGTTTAATGAATTCAATTGGTTTTGGCGTATTGAATAATATCCCTTCAGAAGGTCAATTTTTAGAGGTGGGTTTTGATGATGTTTATTATTTAAATGACTATTACTTAAGTACTGACTCAACGTTAAGGGCACTTTATAAAGCTCAATTTGATAGTGATTTATCACCTTCATGTGTACGCAAGCAGCATTATGAAATTGGTACTCAGCTCGTTAAGCCATTTATTGAAAAAACTGAGCTTGATTCAGCTGACTATCAAGTACTATCAATACCAAGATCAGGTAATTATATAGCCAATGGCTTTTGTGATAGTTTTGATGGCAGATTTATCATGAGTAAGATGCCTGAGGATATTATTTATGATATGGATGAGTCTAAAGGCCTAGTAATTATCGATTCTGTAATGGATACAGGTAATACGATACGCAATATTCTTGAATCTCTTCCTGATTCATACCAGCAGCCAATTCATGTAGTGTGTTTAGCGATCAATATTAAGGCATTAGAAATGATTGAGAGTTATCAAGGTCGTGTTGAATTTCATTGCTTGGGATTTTCTAATAAAGCCAACCGCCCGGTGGGTACGCTAGATATGGGCGCTCGTTTATATGGAACACCAGATTAAATCTGGTAGTTAGTACTATAGTTAATACATGACCAAAATATAAGGAGGCAGCTAGGTTAGCTCTTAGCTGCTAGGTAGGTGGGATTTAGTGAAAATATATTACGTAGATGCCGAAAATATCGGTATTGATTTTTTAGCAGAAAAAAACGTTTCTGTGTTAGATAAGGTTTTTGTCTTTAGTAATAACGAGAGTATTACATCAGAATGCGAGAAACGCCTTTATATTGGTGTTACTGGGTATCCCGTAGGCAAGAACCAAGCAGACTTTTACATGATTGGTCATTTAGCAAGGCTAGTTTCTCTGTTGTCAGACAAGGAAAAAGGCGCTATTAATTTTATTTTTTGCTCAAAAGATCAGGACTTATTGAAGGCACTTGATTCTCAATGTTCGTTAGCAGGAATTAAGGCGTTCTCTTCGTATCCAGCTGAAAACAAAAGGAAGGAATCAAGCAGTACTAGTAAACCGAATACAGATAAGAATAATACTCGTAAGAAGGGGGCTAAAAAAGGTGTTAAAAATCAGAGTATTGAAAGTTTAATATTGGAGTGCTTTGCTAAACCTTCTAAGCCATACGATGTGCAGTTAGCATTGGGGTTATCTAAGCCAGGGTTTACCAAAGCGATCAATAAACTGATAAAAGCCGAAAAAATAAAGCGGCAGTCAAAATCAAGTAAGAAATGGCGTAAGGTGGGTTCAGTATTGTCGGGCTAAAGCCGCGACCTACATTAAGTGTAGATTTATTGACTGCTTTATAGAATCAATCTTGTTTTATCTCGGTGAGCAATAACTAAATCGAACCCACACTCATGAGGCTGTAAATAAATGGGTGAAATGTTTCTTTCTAACGGCTATAGCTCATCGTCAATGTCATGGCTTTCACCTTCGTCTTTAGCTTATTTCTCAGCAAGCCAGCGAGCCACATCCTCAGGCTCATCCACATCCCAAACTTGCGGAAGGTATTTAGCTAAAATCTCTAATCGTTGTATGTCACGCTTAGTTTCGGCAAATACCGAATCAGTTCCCCAGAGTTTATTTTCAAACAGTTCAGTATAAAGCTGTTTCATACCTAGTAGTCCATAACCACCGTCTTCTGCCGGGCTGATTACCAAATCATGACTCTCTAATTGCTGTAGGCAATCGCTTAAGTAAGGTGTATCTAAATTAGGGACATCTACCCCAACCAAAATCGGAATGCGGCCACGAGATAATGCAGATTTTACTGCGATAGCCATTCGCACGCCTAAACCAATGTCGCCTAAATCAATGCTAGATACGTCATCTGGCGCTGGTTGTTTATAAACGGTCGCGATGTCTGCCCACGACCTGAAGGCTTCATGCTCACAGTCTCCTGCTATCCATAATGCAATGTGGGTTTTTTTAGTCGACCTCAGTTCTCGCAATGTATTCTCTAAGCGAGTGAGTAGTTGACCATAGATATCACAGGCATTGTGTTCACCTAATTCAGGAATTAAGCGTGTTTTAACCAAACCGGGAATAGGCGCCTTGGATAATACAATCCATTCGATCGCTTTATTTTCCATAATATTTTTTTACTAACGTGTCGGGCGATATGCCCAGCCAATACAATAATCTTAACTGCCACATAAGCAGAACTGTTTTTAACCAACCGTATTGTTGCCAGCGCCGTGCACTGGTTTTTATAATCGGCCCATCACAATCGGCTTTTGCTAATTTTCTAAGCCGTTTCGAGATTTCTACATCTTCCATTAATGGAATTTCTGCATAACCTTTGATGCGTTTAAAAATATCGGTACGAATAAAAATACCCTGATCTCCCGTCATCACTTGAGTAAGTCGAGATCGTGTATTGATAAAGGCTGAGATAATAGCAAAAGGGAAAATGTTTGGACTTAATCGTACATCAAAACGTCCCCACATTGAGGTTGGTTTTAAGGCGCGTAAATAGTGTAGGTGATCGCTTGATAAGCCACTGTCGCTGTGTAAAAACCATAATAAATCTGGTTTATGTTTTTCAATTGAGTGCTGGCACAAAAAAGCAGCACCAGCATTCATTTGGATGGCACGGCCTTTTTCAGATCTTAAATAGTGCAGCTGGTCATAAGATTCGATGGCGCTTTTTAGCGCATTGTTTTTGGTGCTCGAATCGCTGGCATCCACAATCACGAGTTGATCGCCTTTTTTTAGGTAACTCGCCACTTCTTTTAACCAAGGCAACAGTGCATCCCCTTCGTTATACACTGGCACAACGATCGCTAGCTTATTAAGAGGAGCAGGGTGATAACATGGTCGATCAGTCATCCAATGCGCCGCCACAGCTGCTGCCTTGGCCTGCTGTGCAGCCATAACAATGGTCTGCTACTTTAATGGGGAAACCCTTTAGGTCGGAGGTTAATAAATCACGAAGATGATAGCGGTGTTCGGTCGTCTTTGTCTTTGCCTCTTGTGCTTGATCTTGTAATTGAGTGTGGCTTAGGTGAGCTGATATTGGGATTTCTAACATCTGATTAAAATCACAATCATAAAGATTGCCTAACCAGTCTACACTCACGGTATTCAAGCACATCACGCCGGCTAAGTTTGCTGGGGAGTAACTGTCTTTGAGCAAGTTCATGTAATCATAAAATTCACCCTGAGCTAATAATACGGCTCCAAATCGTGAGATCGGCATATTAGTAATGGTGAACAAATTATTAAAATGAATATCATGTTCATTGCCAAGCTTCTCTTTATAAGAAGCCTCTAGCTCAACTTGACCAGGGGGCAAAAACGCACCGCCGGGGTTATAAACAAGGTTAAGCGATAAGCTAGAATCTTCCATGCCAAAACCGAGTTTATTCAGCTTGTGTAAGCCTTCAATACTGGATTCAAATACCCCTTTACCTCGCTGAGCGTCGACGTTTTGTTCGCTATAGCAGGGAAGTGAAGCAACGACCTCAACTTGATGGTCGGCTAAAAATTGAGCAAGGTCTTCTTGTCCGGGTTCATTCAGAATCGTTAGGTTACAGCGATCAATCACGGTTACGCCCAGTTCGCGCGCGGCTTTAACCAAATAGCGAAAGTGCGGCATCATCTCTGGCGCACCACCGGTTAAATCTAATGTGGATACCTGGTGTTGCTTTAAGATATCAATCACCAAATCGATATTGGCTTTATCCATTTGCTCGGTACGCTTAGGCCCTGCATTTACATGGCAGTGGGTGCAACTAAGGTTGCAGGTATAACCTAGGTTAACTTGTAGAATTTCTAGTTTTGCGCGCGTTAATGGCGGGAAGTTAGACACCATTAATAAAGGCTTTGTATCTCTCATGGAATAAACAAACCAATAAATATAAAATTATGAATCAACGATAGCGTATTTAGAATAAAGAAGCGCGGATAAGTTCAAATATGGGGCTGGTATTGGCTAAAGGGACGTAATAAGATATGCGCCTCTGTAGAGATGTCTCCCCATAGTTTAACTGGATAAAACAGGGCCCTCCTAAGGCTTAGCTCCAGGTTCGAGTCCTGGTGGGGAGACCAGTACTTTGCATGTCTATGTTCAAATGTGCGGCCCCGTTTAACTTGAGCAAATTTCTAGATAACTTGAGCAACCTGTTATATCTGACCTCCATTACTAGATAAGTTGAGCACCTTAGACTTTTCCCTTAACACAAGATCGGCCTGCAAGTCCTGTGCTTCATAGGATTCAAGATAACTTGAGCAAGTTGCCGCACACTGCTAGTGGGGCATTTAAATCTTCTCAATTTCACCTTTCAAATCTTTCAGTTTCTCGCGAAGTTCATCAATATAACTACATAGATAACCCGCAGCTTCCTGTGACTCACTTTTACTGTCTGAGAATCCTTTATCAGATCGAAATTTCATTTCATCTTCGGCCCACGAAACCAACATATCATACATTCGTTGCTCATCATCAGATAATGCCGATTGTGGAACCTTCTTTTCTCTAACAGATTTTAGAGAAGCAAACTCTACAAAATGAAGGCCCCTATACAAATCAGTCATCATTGAAAGCGTATCTGCTGCAAGAGATTCATATCTGCCAATTCTACTTCTCTCCCAAGGATTAATTCCTTGGGTAATAATAGTTAGTGAATCAATAATACCTTTAAATTTTGCTAAAGGATAAGCATCTCCTGCTAGGGAGTCCCTGTGCTCCCAAATTCTAAAAATTAATTCAGCGACTTGCTGTTCGTATTCTTCCTTTTTATCCAAATCATTCTCATGCTCAGCACGTTCCATTTTTTCAGCTAGATGATGTGACATCCATTTACCAAGAGTGTCACAGCTATTTGAAAAGCCCAATTCAGATGTCAGGTGGCGTCCAAGTTCCAATACATCCTTCAGCTGTAAAGATCTCTCCAGTTCTTCTGAGAAGATAGAGCCTTGTACGTTGTTCTTCTTTTTCGGAGTCATCGTTATGCTCTGTTAATTCATTTTTATTTGCTCTTCGCGATATTTCAACTTTAACAATCAAGTCTAAGCCAACATCACATAAATATTTTTTTAGAGAGCCCGGAAGTATTTTCAGACGATGTCCATCAGATACAACATCACCTTCATGAATGTATTCCCTTTCCTGGTAGCTCTCTTTTACATCCCCCCAGGCTTCGTAAAGAAAGACTTTTTCCCCGGTAACAACATCAAACCAACTAACTGGATAGTTATTAGACTGAGCCAATCCGAGTATTTTCACTACCTCGTCAGAAGGACAACATTCAATCATTCGAACATTATGATTAAACGTATCCTTTCCATCTAACAGTGAATCACCAGAAAGCTCACGGAGCCAGCCACAAAGTGAATATGGATCATTGTCTATTTCTAGTTCATGCCCACTTGGTGGCAAAAGGTAATCAGAAGAATTTTCCGATGTTTGTAGAGCCCTAACTAATGACAATCCAGTATCAGGGTTAACAATAGAAGAGGAAATACTCACAGTAGAGTTATACCTACTAGTGCGCATAGACTGATAAGAGTCAACAATTAAATTATCATCACTCGAAGTTAAGCCAAACTCTAGACCGAAATCATCATCTGATATTGTTGGTATCGCGGCTGCAGCCTCTATGATAGGTGGCTTATGAAAACGTAGCTCCAAAGGCTTTGGCATACGAAGATCGCTAGACCAGTGTGGCCCTTGAGTTAGACATTTCCATTTCAAAAATTCTTCTAACGCTCCGCAATCATTATACTTATCCTTAACTATTGCTTTTCTCTTCATTAGGGAACCAATACTACACAACATAGAATGCCATTCAAGATAATAGCTTAAAGGCTCAATCGTAGGCTTGGAGCCTTGTCTATGACTGTAAAGATTGTAATTAGCTCGTTCAAACAAATTTTTTCTAGGTTCGTTTTTCCATTTCGCCGAGCTTCCATCATTTTTCCATTTATCAATAATCCAACCTTCGGCCTCATCAAGAAACATTTCTTGGTCTACATTAGCAAAACAGTTTATTGCTCCTGGATACACATGACTGACAGTATCTAAATGATCAAAACGGAACCGCCTTTCTTGCTGCCTTTCTTGCTCCCTACCACGAGCAAGTCTACGCTTCGGTTCTTCCGTTAACTCTGAAGTATTGATCGCATTGATCACTGCCACTTCCTGATCATCGAACTCATTAAACCCACTTGAAAGAAGTTTCATCAAACTGGATTTAGCAAAATGGCGTATCAATACATGAGGAAAATCTTGGTCAGTAGCAATACTAAACAGCCAACGCGTAATAGGTGCGACAGCTTCTGGAACTTCCGATGAAATTCGATCAAGTGTGACAATAAGCCAAAGACGTGCTGACAACCAATAAAAAGGTACGTCATCTTCACGATAGCCAGGCATTGTTTTACTGTCATATAAATCGGTCAACGCCAAAATCATCTTAAAATCTCCCATTCTGGCAGATGCTCTAATACTATGCGCCGCTCTCCACCTTACCCTAGTATCTACATCACCTAAGAATGAATAGAGCTGGCATGCCAATGCTGATTCAACTGAACATTCGGAATCAATCGTATTTTCTGAAAGCTTTAATCGATTGCTTAGTCGTTGAATATAACGAGTAGTGACATTAGCAATTTGCTCATTACTACAATAATTGGTCAAAATTCTGATTACAGAATATAGCTTGGGCAATGGTAAAGATTCTGAGTTTCTCTCTAGACCATCTAGCAGCAAGCTAACAGTGTTTTTATTATCCAAAGCAAGACTATCAAGAACACCTTTCAATAGTACTCTGTCGTGGCCATAACTTTCACTGTAGGTAAATTCACCAAGGTACTCTGTAATCAATGCTGGTAGATTATCGTCTCTCCAAGAAGAAATTGCATGAGAAGAAACTCGCCATAGATCGACACAGTCAACTAAGATTTTTGCCCATATATACCCTATATCATCAACAACTCTTTCATCAGTTAAAAGATTCAGAAAAGCAATACGATCTTTTGGCTCCAAACGATTAGCTATTGACGTCATGATAGCGTCGCTTCCAATATAAAGTCCTTCGCTTCTAGCACCTCCACGCTTAGTCTTTACCAAATCTAAAAAATCGCTAGGTGACTCAAGAGAAAAATAATTTAGATCTATATTTTCTAAAAACTCTTCCTCTTTTATCTTTCTAGATTTCGAGTCAACCCCAGAATTAAGAACATTATCTTTTTCATTTTCGTTATTTTTCTCATTGAAGTGAATCGATTGATTTAGTGCATCATGCCAATAGGCACTCTTATCGTTATATGGAACCAGCTCATTTAGCACCTGGCATACTTCGAAACTACCACTTCTGTTGAAGCGTAATAATTCAGACTTGGCCACCTCTTCTATTAATTGACTAGCATCTTGGGGGCTTGTAATCGACACCAGTTTGGCAAGAAATTCACTATTCAGATCATCACAGAAGTTAAGCAAAGATACTGCTTGTACAGGAGTTATAGTTTTCTCTGATACACCAGTTGACATTAATTCTGGAAGAGTTTCTGTGGCTGAAACTAAATCGCAATCTTCCCAATACCCTATAAGACTGATTGCTTTAGCCATATCCAATGTAGCAACAGCTGAGATCGCATCCCCCCAAGGAAAATGCTCATAACCATCAAGAAGAGTACCGTACTCCGTTATTATCGCCGCCATCTGATTCGCTGTTTGTTGAGAGATCTCTGTCGACAAGTGGTTTTTAGCGTTTTTGGATAACGCTGAAAAAAGAGACACATCATGCATAGCATCGACATCCACATCATTAGCGATATCAACTGCAATTTTGAATACCTCTCTGGCTTCATCCTTATTCACAAATAGCAATATTCTAGACAAATCCAGAAGAATATTAATTTTTTCACTCGCCGCTGTTTTTAGTTCTTTTACTTCAACTGATCGATCGAAAACATCATTCACAACCAATAATCTCAACTCAGGTATTTTTATTAGATTTGAAATAACTTTGCGCTGGCCGGAAGAATATACAGATGGCCACTCTTTAAAAGATGCCTTAGACAAGGTTAATACTGTATTCATATCGATATCGGGTATAACAGATAGCGCTGCTACAGATAAAGAAAGCCTATTACATATGGATTCGAAATAGTGATCCCTAGACATTCTCCAGGAATTTGAAAACAATGACTCTAGTGCAGACTTAGTTTTCTCTTTAGCATATTCCGGCAAAATATTAGACAATAACATGTCCGCTCGAACAGCATAAACAGACATTAAATTAGACAGACTTTCCTTTATTTCCTTATGTTTTTCAGATGATTTTTTCTTCTTCCTCTTTTTTTTAATCTCATCAAGATCTTCAGGTATAACTGAATCAATCCAATATGACTCTATTGTGACATCAAGATCTCGATGACGCATCAACAAAGAGTAGGCCCTAAAACTGATATCATTTTTAAGAATATTGTGTGTATAGATATTATTAACTAAACGCCATGAACTTGGGCATAAATATTCAAGGATGTGTTCAACTGAGGATAAGCACGCCCCATTAGCAGCCAAGACTTCACAGCCGCAAAGTATCATCTCTACAAAACTGAAACTGCCGTTATCTTCCGAAGTGTGCCTTTCGAACGCTTGCAGATCGCAATACTTCAGTATTTTCTGGTTACACAATGCCTTTTCAAGAGCAGCACAATCAATATCATGACCTACAAGAGCCAAAGGTATACAGAATAATGATGACCAAAGTTCTGGCACACAATCACTATCCAAAAACTCTTGAATTGTGATAGCCTTTCCCGATGACAATAGACGATCTATCAGTATTATTGCGACCTCATAATGAATCTTTTTCGGCTTCCAGCTACAGATAAAGTTATATGCAGCTTGATAACCCTCCATATCCAGTACTGAATGAGCAATAGCAGCAATATCTTCAAGCTCTATTGGCCACGGATCTATATGTTGGTAGCTTTGCTCTAATTCTATTCGTTTCAGATCCTCACTTCGTCGGTTCATCCACTCGCGAAGAATTCGTTTCTTTTCTCGAGCAGCGATAAAGTCTTTGTCAGCGGCATCGCGAGCCATAATATGTGACAAAAACCTACCATGGCTTTCATATGTTTTAGATGAATAAAGTATATTTCGCCCCACGGTATCAGACGCAAAATGGACTGATAAATCTGGATTTTCAGCAATAATTTTATCTACGGCATCATCTGTTTTTATAGCTTCTCCACCGAGCAACAAGGTAAATATTGCATCAGCTGGATCGCCTGCTGAGCGACAAACTTTCATTGCAAGCTGTAAGCGCTTACGCTGCACTTCTCGACGAATTATTTGGTCTTTTATTACTAATGGTGCTTCACTTTCTTGAATGATTTCTATGATTCTTTGCCCTTGACCTGCTGAAAATAGCGCTGAAGCCAAGTGCATTGCCGAATACTCATCATTCTCATGATTCGCATAGAAGTGATCAGCAGAACGCTGATACGCCTCTAGCATCTTTGGTTGCGCCTTTTCCCTGACAAAGAATTCAACGTCTTCATCGAAGAACCCAACTTCATCTTCTAAAACACGCATTCCAGGAAGGTCTGAGACAATATCGTTAATTCTCTCTCTTGAAATTCCTACGACACTAGCCAAATGCTGCTTTGGAATTGGCATCGGCAAAGCAATTAAAGATGAGCAAACAAGAGACAAGGTATCTTTGTCACCTTCTTTCAAAATGGCTTCTTCAAAGCGAGCTTCAAAAATTTGATCCAGCCCCTTGCCATTTGGTCTTAAAAAATCAATAGCTTTACTCAGATCAGAACCTGCATAATCTAATGCATAACTTTGCACCCGTGGATTCTGGTTAGACAAATCATGAAAATCTTCAATCCACATGTCCGTTGCACTTGGATATTGGCAAAACACATTGAATGCTGTTTCTTCAAGTGAAAAGTTAGAAATCTCTATCGAATTGTATTTCTCAGGAATAGATAAAGATTCTAAGCGTCCAGTTCTGGCAGATATCATCAGCCTTACATTACTTGGTAAATTACCGATTTTAATCAGTTCATGAACAAAACTGGTTTCTTCCGGTTTGCATTGCTTAGCTCCTGTAACGGAATTATCCGCAGCATCAATGACGATGACCAATAACGCATCACCTGATTGTGCTTTTAAAACTTTACTTGCACTTTCAATTTTTAACAAAAAAGCTTTTAGAAAATCAATGGACAGATCCTGACTAATCAACAACGGTAATCGCAACCGAGCCGAGGTTTCATTGATTATTTGCAAGTAAGCATCTTTCGGCCTATGTCGATAGGCCTCACTATCCATATAAGTGCCAGCGCCATAACAGTCATATATGACCATTGCGGAACCCTCAGGTAATAGGCTTTCAACCTGCTTTAGAAGAGTAGTTTTTCCACTGCCACCTTCGCCATGTAGGCAAATAAATTGCTCACCATTGGTGATAGTAGTTTGTATCGTAACAGCAGCATTTCTATTAACTGAATTTTCTACTGTTTTGAGTTTTGGAGGGCATGGGAATAAAGCAAGGGGATCTGACACATTCATCCATGTCAGCACTGTTTCTCGAGTGATATAACTGCCTGTAGCTTCTGGCAGCATCAGTTTGTGGATGCGATCTTTTAAATCTAGTACAAACCCTCGATCAGCACTATGTGTTAGATCTAAGATTTCATTAATCGCGTTTTCTTCCTGCTCAAACCGAGAACCTGTACCGCAATCAGAAAAGTCGAACAGTGTAATAAACTTTTTAAAATCTCTTTTATTGAGGCCACTAGCTATTCTAAGAGTTTCATGTTTTTTATAGTTGCTATCAGAGAGCGATTTTCTAAGATCTGCACCAATAGCGCGATTACTGACTAACTTGATTGTCAGCCCATTAGCTCTTATTAGTTCTGGCCTGTCTCGTAATATTGCGAGAAACGAATCAGCTAGTCCTTTAAGAATGCTGTTATTTGAAGCTTTTGACTTAGAACTTGTTAGTTCCGAGACTGTCCAGTTCTTCTTAGGTGTTGATGAGGAGTACTTTAACTGTTCAAAGATAACTTTTTGAGCTTGTTCTACCGTATGGCCACCATAAAATAAGCCACAATCAACAGAATCCCACTCAGTTAACTCTTGTCCATTATTATCATCAAGATTCACACCTTCAACTGTTACAGCAGTTAATGATGTGTCTGGATCTAGTAATTGTAATGCTAAACGAAGAGCCCACCACTCATGAAAATCATCGCCAGTATTGGAGGCTCTAGCTCCCAGAAACTCTGGTTTCATTTTAGTCATAATCCTTGATATACGAAAACAGCTTCAATCCAAAACACGAATCATAAGAAATAATGCCTGATAAAAAACTTTTTATATGGAGCTTCAGGTTAGTATTATCATCCATGAAACCTGCACAAGTATAAACTATGTGCATTATGTTCTTTACTATTAATTATCTCAATTTTTAATTCAAAGCTCTATAAGCTGTTTCAATAGCCTTCACCAATTCCCACTTTGGCAAACCAGTTTCCCGCCTCAAACACTTATATGCTTGATTACGAGACTTGGGAGCAGTGGAGTATTCCTCACTGATGAAGTACTCCAATGCAGCTGCTTGAGCGCGATAGATTATTTTTAAACGTAGTTCCTCATCATATGCTTTTCGTTTTATAACGATATCCTTGTAGAGAACTGGATACCTGTATGCAAGATAGCCCGTAGAAATTCCGACTTGCTTGCAAACACTTTTCACCGTCAAAGGAACCTCTCCTGTTGTGACGATATTATTAATTTTAGTAAGGATCTCCATATGATCCTTACGCGCTCTATGCTTCACATCAAGATACCCCTCTGGCAGGGTGCAGAACATTCCATGATCAAGAATCCCAGGAGTTTGAGAAGCTTCACCAGCTAAAAAGGCATACAACGGAACTCCTAATCGAAACGCTACCCTGCGGGCAGTTAGCAGGCTGATCTTTTTTTCACGGCAAGATAACGCAATCATTTCATCTCGTGTCAAAGCAGAATAAAACACATCTTCCCGATCTATTTTCCAGTAATAATCCAATAAGTCATTAATAGACTTATAAGGTCCATCCTCAGGCAGAGTTTCGACACCTGTAAGTGCAAGGTCTTTTAAGAGTTCAATAACATCATTGCCCAAGTCCTCCCATGATGCAGTCAATTCATTCTCACTGATAGGTATCTTTCTTTTAGAAAGGCTTATTTCGCATTCCTGGCACGCTCCAATGTCATCCTTCTTTTTATAAGATGTCTGGTCACTACCACAGAACTCACACGCTTGAACTAAGGGAGTTCGATGAATGTGACAAGCTTTCACAGAAGACAGATGCCAAATCAATTTAAAGTATGCTGGGATTCCTAATCCCTCACACTCAGATAGACATTCGGGGCACCAGCGAAATCCTTTCACGGTTTCTTCCGCAGATACTCCTAATACTGTTCTAAGAATCCAAAGCACTGAAGATTCCAGTCGCTCGCCAGTTGCTTTGAAAAAAGAGTCAATGAATATATCTGTAAGTTTTCCTGACCTAAGCAATTCATGGGGCTTGATGTATCTTGGTTTACTGTCTGAAATACAGACTTGAGAACTGGGGATAACCCTATCCACAGTTTTCATTAATTGGCCAACATCACAACCATGACCAATAGCACATCTATGTAGGTAGGACGGCAGAGATTCTACATCTGCCGTCCCGCGCCCCATTAAAGAAATAGAAAATAATGGGGTTGTCACTCGTCAACCTCCACATTAGTTCTTGCACCAGGCTTATAGCGTCGTGGTTTAGCTTTAAAAGGAATTCTCCGAGCTTTCTTAACGGCTTTCATACCCTTATCAGATACCTGAGACTGTAAAGTTACTTTTGGAAATTCATTACCTCTAAAAAGAATTTCTTCTCCTGCAGCAATCTCATTTCCAATACTCAATAGGTCATCATCAGTTGCACGCGTTACCTCTAATACTTCTAGAGTAATAAGAGTTCTGTGCTGCTTTGCCCATATGGAAGCATGCAATAACCACTTTCTTAGTAATCCAATGCAACCATAAGAATATTTGTGCAGATAAATAGTTTGCTGAACCAAACTCTCACCAATAAGCTCTGGGGGTATATGTTTCATATACTGGCCAACAATAGAAGCAAATTCATTCAGGTCAGCTTCATTATCATAGTATCGAGGAAGATTGACTTTATACTGACGACCAATCAAATGAGGGGAGTTTCGTAAAGTATCCAGCATTGGATAAGCCCCTGCCAAGACCAAGACAACATCTGCTTGTTTTGCCATATTTTTCCACGAATCCAATACCATGTGAGGAGCATCAGTTCTTTTCCCTACATAGTTAACATGCTGCACTTCATCGAAGAAAAGGTATTTTAATTTTCTATGCTTAGCTCCTACAATAAAAGCTTTTTTCATTGCAGCTTCTGAGGTTCGATCAAACTTTCTGGTAATATTTTCCATATCAGTCAGCCCATAAAAGTCTGGGTGTTTAATTGCGACTAGTGCATCCCAAATGAACGATTTCGTTGTAAATCTACCATTGTTACCATCGTTATCGACGAGTACATAGGCACTGGGAAGGTGAGGAGATTCTAGTATCATATTAGGGCCATCTAATAACTTTTGAAGCTCCTCAATGATTCGTGTTTTACCCGTTCTTGCTGGTCCAGTAATACCTACTATTTCTCCAGGAGATGCTGATATCAAAAGCGCATAAAGCATCTGTAACGCTTCATACCAATTGCGATGAACTATTTTTACATCAAGTCTAATCATCACTTACCACTCCTCGGAATCAAGATTACGCGGAATGAAAGTTATAGTTGTGTCTTCTTCAGAAGCAGTATCTTGCTCATTAACAATCATTGTATTTTCTGACACTGCTCGCTTTTCCAAAGCAAGATCAAATTCATGACGCAGCCCAACTGCTTCTACTCCTTTATTTATTCTGAGTTTCCGCCTTATCGAATAACATTCTCTTGTTAGAATCCCCTCAGCAATTCTCTGATGCAATCGCTTTTCTACGTATCGATTGTGACTTGTATGATAAGCAGGTACCCATTTGTTCTTGAAATCCACGAAAACAACTGTAGGGTTCTCTGGATCAATACGAACCTCCGTACGAGATTTAACTCCCTGCAACTCCCTCAGCCTAGGTGTGTAGAAGAAATAGTCTTTAATATGGATACCTCGCTGAAAATCGATGCGATAGTCTGAAACCTCAACACATGTAGCTAACACAAATTCACTATCATATTCTGCGTGATGTGGGATAAACGGAAATTTTGATAGCTGCTCTCTATAAACAACTGAAGTTGATTTACTGGATGCGCCTCTAGGTTTAGACGAACGCCAGCCAAGAAACCCTAGAAGTTCTTGATATAAGTCTTCTACAGTTAATACTGCATCTTTTTCAGGGTAGAACTTTCCATCAATCGACCTGAGAGTCCTTAGCCCAGGAATAAAGCCAGGTCTTAGCTTTAACCACTGCTCGACAAATTCCCCAAAGAATCGTTCTACCTCAGCACCAGAACGAGGGTTTGCAGAAGGCCTTAACGTATGAGTGATCCGATAATGTGCAAGAAGAGAGCGAAAATATACTGATATAAAATCACTACCATGATCGACAATAATTTCCCTAGGCAACTTACCATGGACGCGAACACATTCACGCATGAGCTTCGCGCATGATTTCCGAGAAGGGTTATCAAATGAAATAGCAAATGCTAAAACTTCTGACGTAGCAACATCCACCATAGTTGATAGCCAGGGCCTGGCTACATATATATTTTCGCTGTCCTCATATACTACTAACGCGATATTCACTTTGCAGTGATCGACACTAGCTTTCATCCAAGGAAGGGTTGGACTTAAATGACGATACTTAGGATCGGTTGGTGGAGACATCGCGAGAGACATACGCTTACCGCCTTTAGCTTGGCCAACTAATTCTGGAGATATTTTATTCATTCGAACACGGAATGTTTCTCGACTAACAGCATCCTGACCAGGATGTGCGTCTTTCGCTTGCTCTAGATATTCACAGTAGGCCTGCTGCACTGAAAAATTCGGCAAGGTTAATCGGACTTCATTCGCAAAATAGTCCAGAAAGTTTTTCACCTCAGTTACAAGCTTCGAAGACCGCCCAGACAAATTTCTATCTGAATCAATTAAAGACTGAAAAGGAGTCAAACCTTTAGACGCACCTTTTAATATTTTATTCTTCCAACGACGAACAGAACTACTTTTTTCATCTGTATCAATCCTTCGCAGCCTATCAAGAACTTTTTGAGCAACCTTGCCTTTCGGTACAAAGTCTAAATCAATTGACTCGATATTATCACCAGCCTGAAGTCTCCGAAAGGCATCAAAATCCTCAGAGCTTATACTCATCAACAAGTCCGAATTCAAAGAGACATAGCAGCAATCAGGCATACTTAGACTTGCAGAGCTGCTATTAAAAGCCAACCGCCCTGAATCAATCATCTGAATCACCGTAGTAAAATCTTGCATTCCCAACTCTTGATTAAGCTCATCAAGACGCCATACAGGTTTATCAGACAATAATTTATCTAACCTTAGTCCTATTAATGGTTCGTACTGTTGCACGTCTCGTGAAGCCAGAAGAATTCGAATATTTTCTGCAACCTGTTGATCTCTTCTATCAATAATTACGACACGAAACTTGATGCCAAATTCAAGATCAAATGCCTCTCTTGCAGGTATATAATCATACCCACCTTCTTTCTTAACCCAGTTCTTTGGGTCAGCTTCAACCAAACTTTCGGCTTCTTCTCTGGTTTTGACTTCAATAACCTCCGGGCCTGTATCTAATAGTAATAAAAAATCAGCCGTATATTGTGTTCTCCTACGGGCTCCTCTTCTATTAACCTTTCTAATTGTGATCGCTAAGGGCTGCTCCCAAAATTCCAAGACTTTTGGGTTATAATCTAGCTGAAGAGCATATGACCGCTCCGCATGACTTTCGACCGTGATGGTGGAGTCCATCTTGCCTGACACATCAGCCGATACGATATTGAATCTAGCGTTTACTCCGACGGATCGAGATGGCGCAGAATTTCGGACTTGCGTTATGTATTCAATAGCAGCAGCTGACAACTGATGCTCATAAGTAACGTATTGCTGGAATTTAAGATTTCCTAACATGTGAGTATCTCCCTGCTCTTAGCAACCCAGCTCGAACAAACAGGCGAGCTGGAGCCTCAAACATTAATAATTTGCTTATAGTTACTTGACGTCGGAAATAAAGGAGGAGATACTAGATTTACTAAGATCTGAGGTAAGTCCTCCCTGAAAGCCGAAGTCAAATTATTTTGATTTCGGTTTTTTTGTTTTTAAATCATAATTTTTCATCCTCTTTCATAGCATTAATTCTCTGACGAACTAGCCAGTCAGCGACATCTTTCGTTAGAGCGAATCTTCCAGCTCTCTTTGGGATTTTAAACACGGGGATAGGCACAGTCTTTCTACTAAGGGCTTTTCTGAATGCTCCAATTGAGGGGTAGCCCAAACAATTAGCTAGCACTGTATCTGACAATATAGGGCCGTACTCTCTCATTAGGTTCAACTCGATACTTTCAGCAAAATCACTATCTATCATTGTTTCAAACTCTCAGGGCTACCTAGTCCATTCTAACGCCTTGAAGAGGTTAATTTTAGAGGGTAAAGTTATCTACTAAACTTTACTCTTTTGACAATATAACCCTTTGATAAATAAGCACTATTTATAAAAAAACAACATTACTTATACAATCCCCATTCATTAAAGGTACTCACTTTGAGTAAAAACTGTCCGATAGATAGAGAAGTTGATACTGAAAGAGTAAAGTCTTGGGCGTACTGCATATCTGATGGTGAAGAGATTCCAGCACGCCAACTTCAAAAAAAACATTCGCCAGAAAGCTTTAAAAAAGACCAATTCGGTATTGAATCTAATTCAGGGAAATGGAGAAAATATTTACATGGAATGCACGTTCCCTCGATAGCTTTTCAAAAGAAAATGGGAAACAAAGCATCTTGCGTCCTGAACCATCGCATCTGGGACCTGTTCCGGAAAGCACCTCCCAGCCACGATCGCCTAAAGACATTAATTGCGCCTGCAAAATCAGCACTTACAAAGGTTGTTGGAGCATACCCTGCGCCTGAAGGTGAATGGATGCTAGTAAACGAAAGGACATATAATTACTTTTTTAAGCGCGATTTAAAAAAAATACTTAGCAACCACTCCCAACGCGATAGTGTAGATAAATTCATAGGGGCTCTAGTTTTACTCATAGACGCAGAGAACAGAGGTTCAAAACTTCAATATAAAATGGCGTATAGTGCTGCTCAATTCAACCTTCGAACGGCTTGTGGATATCTTCAGTACATTAAAGAAGAGCAAATTAGAAAACTATTTGATCTTCGATTCAAGCCTAGCCCACATTTGCGGCATAGATCGTAGCTATATGGGTAGAATAGAGCGCGGGGAAGTGAATATCGCTGTAGTGAAAGTCTATCTTATAGCAGAGCCTCTAGGATGTAGTGTGGCTAACCTGCTTCCATAATCTTCACATTAGTACTTAGCCGTACTTCCCCCATTTACTTGAATCCCTTCAGCAAATTAGTCAAATCATTCTATTTTAAATAGTACATCAGATATTCTATAAAAATAGAGCTTAACAAACACACGTATACTATTGATTTTTAACAGACTTTGATAAAAAAGTAACCACCCCCTATCAACTCCAGTCATTAGTTCCTTATATCGACTCTGAGAATGGCAGTGGCGCATCTTCCTTAAGTTTGAGACACTAATAATCTACCGTAATTAGGCATGATAGGATTCCCCCATGACTAAGAAACACAAAAAGAATATCCAGAAGATCGACAAGGAACTTAAGTTATCTGTCCAAGCAAATAAATTCGATAACTTACTGAATTCTATGCAAACACATTCTGCCAAAAACGCGGTTAATTTACTGTTTGAGAATGATGCTGATCTTTCGAAAACCTACCAGCCAGGAAAAACAGAAAAAAACTGAAAGGCATCTGAAAATCTAGATCTCCTTTACATTAATAAATGTTCACACTCTAAATCGAGCCACATAAAGCAATAGAAAAAACCTCTCATATGAAAACTCTTTATAAATACATGCCTTACAGAAAGGCATTTTTGTAGTGGTACAGTGAATTTGGCCACCTAATCATCTCGTAAATATTAAGGTGACACAATGAACAAACCTAAAAGACCTAACTTCAAACCTGAATTCCGTTTAGAAGTTGCACAATTAGTTCTAGATAAAAGCTATTCTATACGGGAAGCCGCTGAAGCAATTAATGTTGGTAAATCAACGGTTGATAAATGGGTTCAGCAGCTAAAGAATGAGCGTGATGGTGTTTCACCTAATACTTCGCCAATGACAGCTGTTGTATCTAGGGCAGGTATACAACGCAAAGGTTATTCAATTGTACAGCTTGTATTAGCGATGCTTCATGGTGAGTTTGAGTTTTCAATAGATTCGAGTATTAATCATGTATTCAGCTTTAAACGATTCACAGAGTTTAGAGTCATTATTAAAAATTAACTGTCGTTAATAAACGCGACAGTTAACCTTTATTATACTCGTATAATACTTTCAGTCTCACTTAATATCTTTGAAAGTCCCTGTGAAATTGGCATCATAAACTCTACCGGTATTCGACACTAAAACATAGAGAGTTCTTTCATCAGCTCCATTCTCTATTTTCAGAATATAATAACCTCTACCTTTTTTATGTGTTGATACATTATTCACTTTAAGAGTTGCCCAGCTTTCTGGAAGTTTCCCAATGGGTAGCCCTGTATCTTGAGTCGAAAATTGTGAGGCTGCACTAACGCCCAAAGCCATTATTTGAGCTTCGTTCATTACTGGTGCATGGCTGCCGTGAGAGTATGCTAGCTGAGAAGTCAGTAGTACTAATGCAGCAAAAATTGTTTGGATAGTTTTCATAAAATCGCCTTTTATTCTATTGTATTAATGTTTGTGAGAGTTTTGTCCATCGTGGGAGTGTTCACTAACTGGCGCTTCATCGATTACTTTTTCTTTAGGAGCTTGAACATCAAGGTTCAATTTAACCGGATAGTTCGATAGCTCTGATGCTTCACTTTCCATATCTTCATGAATATGTGAGTGATCATCTTTATTCAATGGGAAATCATCTGAATATTTAGAGTGCTGATATCCGTGGAGCTGCATTAATAGAAGTAGTCCACCCAGTATCATTAGAATAACATTTGATGCTTTGCTGAAGCGATTAAAGGATTCTGTTTTTCTCCAACCCGCTAATATCACAAGCATAATCGTTAGAGCAATTATCTGGCCTAGCTCAACCCCCACGTTAAATGACAGTATTTTTAAGACTAAATGGTCTTCTCCAAGAGGGAGCTGCTGCAAGCGTGTTGATAAACCAAAACCGTGTATCAAACCAAAAATGAATACCATCCATGTTAGGTTAGGTGATTCCATTTGTAGGTGTTTTTTAAATCCACCCAAGTTATCAAATGCCTTATAACAAACCGTTAATGCGATAACCGCATCGATTAGGTAATAGTTAGCGTTAATCTCATAGATGGTTGCAAAGATAAGGGTAATGGAATGGCCAACGGTAAACGCAGTGATGAATTTAAGAATATCTCTGAATCGTGTTAAAAAGAAAATAACACCAAATAAGAATAGTAAATGGTCATATCCTGAGAGCATGTGTGTCGCGCCAAGCGTTAAATATTCGAAGTAACCTGCATTAAGAATACGTGCTTGATCAGCAGCAGACATGCCGTGTGCGAAAGCAGTAGTGCTTAGGCACGTTAAGACAAATACGAAAATAATTTTAAACATATGAACCTCTAAAGTAATGGTATGCAGTGATTTTTATATCACTGCTATTATTAATCTAAGTATTTTTTACAGATTGAGTGTCTTTATGGAGCAAGCGATAAAGTACAGGTAGTACAAACAAAGTCAGCAACGTAGACGATATAATGCCTCCGATAACAACTGTTGCTAAGGGACGCTGTACTTCCGACCCTATACCCGTATTTAAAGCCATTGGAACAAACCCAAGTGAGGCAACTAAAGCCGTAGTTATAACGGGTCGTAAACGGGTAAGAGCCCCTTGAATGATGGCTTTCTCTACAGATAGGCCATCATGTATCAGATCCCTAATAAATGAGACCATTACCAGTCCGTTAAGAATGGCTATACCCGATAATGCAATGAAACCGACAGCGGCTGATATAGAGAAAGGTATGTCGCGTAATACTAAGAATAATACTCCCCCTGTTAACGCTAAAGGAACACCCGTAAAAATAATCATGGCATCTTTAAACGAACCCAATGCCAGAATTAACAAGCCGATAATCATCACTAATGTGATGGGTACAACAAGGGTTAAACGTTTTGAGGCGGATTGGAGTTTTTGATAAGTGCCTCCATATTCTATCCAGTAGCCAGCAGGGACATCGATCGATG
>TARA_B110000211_G_scaffold222912_1_pt1 | contig 25670 bp, 26 predicted proteins | sample TARA_B110000211 | Tara Oceans TARA_B110000211 (sample SAMEA4397516) | marine metagenome | biome: Polar Biome; feature: [DCM] deep chlorophyll maximum layer (ENVO:01000326); material: water (ENVO:00002006), including particulate matter (ENVO:01000060) such as... | depth 30 m
ACAAATAATTGGTTCTCTAAATACTGTTCCACCTAATATATTTCGTATTGTTCCATTAGGTGATTTCCACATTTTTTTTAGCTTAAATTCTTCTACTCTAGCTTCATCTGGGGTTATAGTTGCGCATTTAACACCTACGCCATATTGTTTTATAGCGTTTGCTGCATCGATAGTTATTTGGTCATCAGTACCGTCTCTGCTCTCCATACCTAAATCATAGTATTTTAAATCTATTTCAAGATAAGGCTTAATAAGCTTGTCTTTAATGAATGACCATATAATTCTTGTCATTTCATCACCATCTAGCTCAACAACTGGATTTTTAACATTAATTTTTGCCATAAAATATTGATTGATTAACTTTGATTTTTATACATATTAAGAAAAAAATTAGCAAATTTAAAATTATGTTTAATTCAATTTTTCCAAAAATTCATAAAGAAGGTTATAAATTTCTAGCAATTTCTATAATCATAACATTCGTAATTTTACTTTTTTCACAATTTTTAGGTACAATTTTTATTTTAATTACAATTTGGGTTTATTACTTCTTTAGAGACCCAGAAAGATTTTCAATTAATGACGATAATTTTATTGTGAGTCCTGCAGATGGTTTAATAATAGATATCTCAGATCAAACTGGACCCGTGGAGCTCCAGCTTGAAAATACCTCATACACTAAAGTTAGTATTTTTATGAATGTGTTTAATTGTCATGTAAATAGAACGCCACTGACAGGTAAAGTTGAAGAAATCAGTTATAAACCTGGAAAATTTTTAAATGCGTCTTTAGATAAAGCAAGTAAAGAAAATGAAAGAAATTATTATAAAATTAAATGCAGTAAAACTAACGAAGAAATTATCGTTGTACAAATTGCAGGTTTGATTGCAAGAAGAATTGTATGTGAAGTAGAACAAGGACAAGAAATAAAACAAGGTGATAGAATCGGAATGATAAGGTTTGGTAGTCGTGTCGATATTTTTTTAAAAAATAAAAAAATATTAGCAAAATTAGGACAAAATGTTGTAGCTGGTGAAAGTTTAATAGCTTCAAATTAATGGAACAAAAAAAACAATTTAAATTAGTAACATCTAAAAAAACCAGATATCTATTACCCAACATTCTAACTTTAGGAGGAGTTTGTCTCGGAATAAGTTCAATTAAATTTTCTATAGATGGAAATTTTAGTTTAGCAGTAACATTTATTTTATTTGCTGCAATATTAGATACATTAGATGGTAGAATTGCTAGATTGATCAAGGGAACCTCAGAGTTTGGAAAAGAATTAGATACATTAACTGATTTTGTTAGTTTTGGTATCGCACCAGTTTTTATTTTATATTTTTGGGAACTAAATATATACGGAAAATTAGGCTGGGCTATAACATTAATTTATTCCGTATGTTGTGTATTAAGATTGGCAAGATTTAATCTTACTAAAATAAATGAAAATCAAGAATGGAAAAATAATTTTTTCGAAGGAATACCATCTCCGGCTGGTGGCTTATTAATTTTGATGCCATTAATTTATGAATTATCCAACCTTAACTTAAATATTGACATAAAAAGTTTTACTCCATATCTAACAGTGTTTACTGCAATTCTTTTAGTAAGCAAAGTTCCTACGTTATCTTTAAAAAAAATAGCAATCTCATCAAAAGCAACAGTCTTTCTGCTATTAGTGGTTGGAATAATTTTTATAGCATTATTGTTTTATACTTTTAAAACACTTTTAATTTTTGGTCTTATATATTTAATTTCAATTCCAGTAAGTATTTACATTTTTAAATCTAAAAATAAAAAATATTTACAAAAAATATCAGAAGAAGATCATGAAGATATTTTGTAATGAAAAAATCAAAGAGAGTTAAAAAAAGTAATTCTTGGAAAATCAAACAGCATAGAGATCAGTTTTTTAAAAAATCTAAGACCCTAGGATATCGTTCTAGGGCATCTTTTAAACTAATTGAACTAAATAAAAAATTTAAATTTATAAAAAAAAATAGCAACTTACTAGATTTAGGATCCTGTCCAGGAAGTTGGGCTCAAGTAGTAAGCAACCTAATTACAAACGGTAAAATACTAGCTATTGATATTAAATATATGGATCCAATTAAAAACGTAAAATTCATGAAAAAAAATATTTTAACAAGGGAAACTAAAGAGGAAGTAGTAAAATATTTTAACGACAATTTAGATGTAATTATTTCTGATATGGCGGCTGATACTACTGGAAATAAGTCTCTAGACTCAATAAGAACTAATCAACTTTGTTCAGCAGTGATTAATTTTTCAAAAAAAATACTTAAACCTAAGGGTGTATTAGTAGCCAAATTATTTATGGGTGAAGACTTTATAGAAGTAAAAAATCTAGCTAAAACTACATTTCAAAACGTGAATTTCTTTAAACCAAAATCCAGTCGTAGTGAGTCTAAGGAAACTTATTTACATTGCGATACTTTAAAGACTTTATAAATTTAAATAATTGTATATAAGTTTTTATGGGATCAATTAAAGAATCTTTAACGTTTGACGATATTTTAATGTTACCAAGGTACTCGAACGTTCTCCCTGCAGAAACAAATATATCTCTAAACTTAACAAAAAAAATCGAACTAAAGGTTCCATTTTTATCATCAGCGATGGACACAGTTACAGAATCAAATATGGCAATTGCTATGGCTAATGCTGGCGGAATAGGAATTATACATCGAAATTTAAATATCAAAAATCAGTCTAAGGAAGTTACTAAAGTTAAAAAAAAAAAATTATTAGTAGGCGCAGCGATAGGAACAAATTTTGAAGATTTTGAAAGAGCAAGATCCTTAATTGGAAGTGGTGTTGACTTAATTGTTATAGATACAGCACATGGACATAGCGAAAAAGTTTTAAAAGTTTTATCAAGATTAAAAAAAATAAACAATAAGATACCAATTTGTGTAGGTAATATTGCAACTGGTGAAGCAGCAAAAAGATTATATAATTGTGGTGCCGATATAATAAAAGTTGGAATTGGTCCCGGATCTATTTGTACCACAAGAATGGTTGCAGGGATTGGAGTTCCCCAAATATCTGCAATAATGGATGTTAAAAAAGTTATGAAAAAAAATAAGATAAAAATTATTTCTGATGGTGGAATAAAATTTTCAGGCGACATTGCAAAAGCTTTAGCTGCCGGAGCTGACGCCATTATGATGGGATCAATATTTGCAGGTACAGATGAAAGTCCTGGAAAAAAATTTAAGATTAAAGGAAAAACTTACAAACAATATAGAGGTATGGGGTCGATAGGTGCCATGTCATCAGGTTCAGCTAATAGATATTTTCAAAAAAACCATAAAGATAAGTCAAAGTTTGTACCAGAAGGAGTGGAAGGAAGAGTAGAATATAAAGGCAGTGTATCAAAAATAATATATCAATTACAAGGAGGATTAAGATCTTCAATGGGATACATAGGTGCCAAAAAATTAAGTGAAATAACAAAAAAGGCAAAGTTTGTAAAAATTACAAAAGCTGGATTTTATGAGAGTATGGTGCATAGTGTTGAGATGACACAAAAAACAATTAATTATAAATTATGATAATCAAGATATTAAAACTAACACTTTTTATTCTTTTTATTCCAACTATTTTGTTTGGTAAAACACAATATTTTGAAGAAGGAGTTAACCTTTATAAAAATAAGAATTTTGAAGAAGCTAAATTTAAATTTGAACAAGATATAGTTTTTAATCCAAAAAGCGAATTGTCGTATTTATATTTATCAAAAATATTTAAAACATTAGACAAAAAAGATTTGGAAGAGCAAAATTTAAATACTGTTATATTATTAAATCCAAAAAATGAAGAAGCAATCTATAATCTTGCAAAACTTAAGTTAGAGACATCAGATTACAATAAGAGTAGAGAATTAAATGATAGATTAAATTCTTTATGTATAAATTATTGCGGTCAAAGTAAAAAACTTGAAATTGAGATTAAAAATTTATCTAAAAAATAGATGACATCTCACAATGATAATGACAAAGATAAGATAATAATAATTGATTTTGGGTCACAAGTTACAAAGTTAATAGCAAGAAGAGTAAGGGATCTAGGTGTTTATTCTGAGGTAGTTACCCCAAAAGATATAACTAAATTAAGTAAGTATAAAAATATAAGAGGCATAATATTATCTGGCGGACCATCAACTGTAACAAAAAATAAGTTTCCGAGTATACCAAAAGAGATATTTGAAAAAAAAATACCAATTCTAGGAATTTGCTATGGTTTACAATTAATTGCCAAATTATTTGGTGGAAAAATAAAATCTTCAAAAAAAAAAAGAGAATTTGGTAGAGCAATTCTAATAAAAAAAAAACAATCATTATTGGTAAAAAACTTTTTTAATTCAAAAAAATCAGTATGGATGAGCCATGAAGATGTTGTAGTAAAAATACCTAAAAATTTTAAAATTATTGCATCTACCAAAGATTCAAAATTAACAATTATTGAAAATGTAAAAGACAAAATCTTTGGAGTTCAATTTCACCCGGAAGTTACTCATACTGATAATGGAAAAAAAATATTTGAAAATTTTATATTTTTGATTTGTAAAATTAAAAAAAAATGGAATGTTACTTCCCAAAAAAAAAAATTAATTCAAGAAATAAAAGCCACTGTAAAAAAAGATAAAGTTATTTGTGCTTTATCTGGTGGAGTAGATAGCAGTGTAGTGGCGTTATTGATAAATAAAGCTATTAAAAAAAATCTTGTCTGCATAATGGTTGATACTGGTTTAATGAGAAAGAACGAATTTAAATATACATACAAAATTTTTAAGAACAAATATAAATTAAATGTTAAGTTAATTAATTCCTCAAAATATTTTTTAACTAAATTAAAAAATATTTCTAATCCTGAAAAAAAAAGAAAACTAATTGGCAATCTATTTATTAAGGTTTTTGAAAAAGAATCTAAAAGATATAAAAACATAAAATTTTTAGCACAGGGGACACTTTATCCAGATATTATTGAAAGTAGATCATCTACTGGTAGCAAAACTTTTAAAATAAAATCTCACCATAATGTAGGTGGATTACCAAAAAAAATGAATTTAAAATTAATCGAACCTCTAAAAGAATTTTTTAAAGATGAAGTAAGAGTTTTAGGTAAATCGTTAGGTTTAATAAAGAATATCAATTTTAAGCATCCTTTTCCTGGGCCAGGTTTGGGAATTAGAATTATTGGAAATATAACTTCAGAAAAAATAAGAATGCTACAGGAAGCTGACTACATTTATATAAATGAATTAATTAAAAATAATCTTTATGACAAAATATGGCAAGCCTACGCCGCTCTCCTGCCCATTAAAACAGTTGGCGTAATGGGGGATTCCAGAACTTATGAAAATATTTGTTTACTAAGAGCAGTAACCTCGGAAGATGGCATGTCAGCTGATTATTTTAATTTTCCAAAATTTTTTTTAGATAATATTTCTAATAAAATCATAAATAATGTAAAAGGTATTAATAGAGTTGTTTATGATATTACATCTAAACCACCCAGTACAATCGAATTAGAATAATGAACAAAAAAATAAAAAAAATTTTATTAAAAAAAAATAAGTCTAAAATTGTGTGTCTAACTGCATACTCCAAAAACACTGCAAAGATTTTAGATAACTATTGCGATATAATTTTAGTGGGAGACTCTATGGCAAATGTTTTATATGGACATGAAAACACTCACAAAATTACATTAGAAAATATAATTCAACACACTTTAAGCGTTAAAAAGGGAGTGGATAAATCTTTATTGGTTGTAGATATGCCCAAAGGTTCTTACAAAAATAAAAAAATAGCAAAAAAAAACGCAAAACTGATTATGAATTCTACAGGTAGTGATGCAGTAAAAATAGAAAGTAATAAAAAAAATTTTGAGATAATTAAAGAATTGGTAAAAATCAATATACCAGTAATGGGCCACATAGGCTATACACCACAATTTAAAAAAAAATTTAAAATTGAAGGTAGTACTTTGGTGAAATCAAAACAATTATTAAAAGAAGCGTTATTAATTCAAGAATCAGGTGCCTTTTCAATAGTTCTTGAGTGTATTGAACCACATACATCGAAATTAATTACTAAAAATTTAAAAATACCAACAATTGGTATCGGTTCATCATCCTATTGCGATGGACAAATCCTTGTGACCGATGACATGCTAGGAGCTAGCAGTTTTTATCCCAAATTTGTAAAAAAATACGTTAACTTGAATAGAATAATTGAAAAAGCTGTAAAAAAATATAGTAAAGAGGTTAAAATTAATGCTTTTCCAACCAAAAGAAATTTTTTATATGGAAAATAAAATAAATAATCACACAAGTTTAAATAATAAATTAATAGTTATTTTAAAAGAAAAAAAAAAAACTTTTTTATTTATCTTAGTTTCTCTAATTATTATTTTATTAGGTACAAATATTTCTAATATTTATAAAAATAACAAGAATAAAAATATAGCTGAAAAATATATTCAAGCTGGGTTATTATTAGCCTCTAAAAATAATGTCAAAGCTAAATCTATCTACAAAGAAATTATTTTTAGTAAGAATAAATTTTATTCACAATTATCTCTTAATACAATGATAGAAAACAATCTAGAGACAAGCGAGAGTGAAGTTTTAAAACTTTTTGATGCAGTTCAAAAGAAAAATTTAGATAAAGAAGAATTAAATTTAATTAAACTAAAGAAGGCTTTATTTTTAAAGAAAATATCCAAAAATGATGAAAGCAAAAAATTATTAAAAGAAATTATAGAAGATAATTCTGCCTGGTCAAATATAGCTTTAGAAATACAAAATCTATAAATTAAATTTAATATAATTAGTTTATGAAAACTCTATTAACTTCACTATTTTTTCTTCTTATTTTTGAAGGCTGTTCATTTGATAATAAAAGCGGAATTTGGAGAAATAATGATAACACAGTTGTCAAAAAAGTTAATGTGTTTAATGATTTTGAAAAACTCTATACAGAAGAAAAAAATTTTAATTTATTAGTAAATCCTGAACCCACTTTAAATATTAATTTATCAAATCCCAAAAAAATAACTGAATGGAATGATGAGTTTTATAGAGCTTCAAATAATTCAGAAAACTTTTTCTACACCGACACAAATAATATTATATTTAAAGGGAAAAAATTAGTTAGTGGAAAAATAAACGAAAAATTTTTGTTTGATGGATCAAATATAATTCTAGCTGATAATAAAGGGAGCCTAGTTATTTATTCGATTGAACAAAATGAAATAATTTATAATTTTAATTTCTATAATAAAAAATTTAAAAAGATAAAAAAAAAATTAAATTTTATTGTTAAAGATAAAATTATATATGTATCTGATAATATTGGATATTTATATGCCCTTGATTATTATAATAAAAAAATTTTGTGGGCTAAAAATTTTAAAATTCCATTTAGATCAAATTTAAAAATTACAGGTAATAAAATTATTTTAGCAGATCAAGACAATACTTTGTATATTTTAGACAAACGTAATGGTGAAAAAATAAAATCTCTTCCGACTGAACAAATAGTTTTAAAAAATAACTTCGAAAATTCAATTTCTAATAACAATAAACTAATCTTTTTTTTAAATACATACGGATCTCTTTATTCAATCGATAGTAAAAATAACAGAATTGAATGGTTTGTTAATTTAAACCCATCTTTAAACTTAAATACTAGTAGTTTATTCAACGCTAACCCTATAATTTTACATCAAGAAAAAGTTATAGTTTCTACTTATCCCTACTTATATATTCTAGATGCTAATAACGGCTCAATAACTTTAAAAAAAAAAATTAATTCTATTATAAAACCTATTGCATCTGGAGAAAATTTATTTCTTCTTACTAATGATTATTTGTTAGTTTGTATAAATCTAAATAATGGGAAAATTAAATATTCTATTAACATAAATAAAAAAGTTGCAAAATTTCTAGATACTAAAGAAAGATTACTTAGTGTAAAATCTTTAGAAATTTTAAATGGCAACCTTTACTTTTTTTTAAATAATTCTTTTTCTGTTAGCTTCAGCCCTTATGGTGAGATAAAAAGTGTCACTAGATTCAAGTCTAAAATTAATTCGTATCCAATTTTTGTAAATGGTGATATTTTATATATAAATAAAAAAAATCAATTGGTTAAATATAATTAACTAGATGATTTTGCGCTTAATAAAGACAATTGAGCAATTTTTACTTCCCCGGAATCTGGCGGTTTAATTGGGTATTCACCAGTAAAATAATGGTCACTGAACTGCGGATAAATATTATTTCTTTTGTCTTTTCCTAAAGATTTATACAACCCCTCTAAGCTTAAAAATTTCAAGGTTTTAGCCTTTATATATTGACACATTTCTTTGTTATTTTTTTTATAAGCTAATAATTCATTTTTATTTGGCATATCAACTCCATAAAAATCTGGAAATTTTATTTCTGGGCATGCTATTCTTACATGAACTTCTTTGGCACCGGCTTCGTAAAGCATTTTAACTATTTTATGACTAGTGGTACCTCTAACTAGCGAGTCATCTATTAATATTACAGATTTATTTTTTACAACACTTCTTGTCGGACTAAGCTTAAGCTTAACACCCAAGCTTCTTATGCTTTGAGTTGGTTCTATAAAAGTTCTTCCCACATAGTGATTTCTTATTAACCCTAGTTCAAACTTCTTTTTTGAATATTCAGCATATCCTAAAGCAGCAGGTACGCCTGAATCAGGTACTGGTATAACTATATCTGCCTCTAAGTCTGTTTCTTTCGCCAACTGTATTCCAAAGTTTTTTCTATATTCATATGCACATTTGCCATTAATAATACTGTCAGGTCTTGCAAAATAAATATATTCGAAAATGCAGGGTCTTTCTTTTTGTTTTGGAAAAGGTTTAAAACTTTTAAGCTCATTGTTTTCAACTATTACGATTTCTCCATTTTCCACTTCTCTTAGAAATGTTGCTCCAACTATATCTAATGCACAAGTTTCTGATGCTAAGATAAATGACTCTTTCAATTTCCCAATTACTAATGGCCTTATTCCAAAAGGATCTCTTACACCTATAACTTTTTTGTTTGTCATAATAACAAGAGAATACCCACCTTGAATTTGAAATAAAGTATCTATCAATTTATCCAATATTTTTTCTCTTTTTGATTTAGCAATCAATTGTACTATTGTCTCTGTATCACTAGTGGTTCTGAAAATTGCACCATCTTTCACCAAACTTTCTCTTAAACTTAATGCGTTAGTTAAATTTCCGTTGTGAGCGATACTCAGACCTCCCACATGTAAATCAGCAAAGAATGGCTGTATATTTCTTAATGATGTTTCTCCCGTTGTAGAATAACGATTATGTCCTATAGCAAAATGACCAGGTAATTTTTTTAATGTTTCAGGATTAGTAAAATGATCTCCAACTAAGCCTTGTCTTTTTTCTGAGTGATAATTTTTACCATCAAAAGATACAATTCCACAACCTTCTTGCCCTCTATGTTGTAAAGCATGTAACCCTAAAGCCACTAAAGCGGAAGCATCTTCGTGATTAGATATCCCAAAAACACCACACTCTTCTTTTAATTTATCAGAATTAAATTTTTTCAATTTTTTCTTTAGTATCAATTAAATCTTCACTAGAAGGAAATTCTTCTATAAGTATTTTGCTGCCTTTATTTATTAAGTTAAATGAATAAGCATCTTGAGCTGATATACCCCAATTTTGATAAGGATAAAACCAATTTAAAATTGAAAAAAAACAAATAGAAACGACATAACCTTTAAAAAAACCAAATAAAAAACCAAAAGCTTTATCTATTGATCCTACACCTGTCCAGGTTACTGCTCTACCAAGAGACTTACCAACCAGTATTGTTATAAACAAAGTAAAAACAAATATTGTTACACCTAATCCAACATTATTAATGAATTCTGACTCAATATAGTCACTAACTATAGGTTGAAATTTTGGAACTAGTATAATGGTGATTATTGCAGATACAATCCATTTCATAAATGAAATTAAGCTTAAAGAAAAACCTTTCAGAAAACATTGAATTACGCTGTAAAGTAAAATAAATAAAAAAAATAAGTCAAATAAATTTAAGCTATCAAAAATTGTGTTAAATAGTTCGCTCATTTAATTAAATTAAACTATCACTTTCATTTCCAAAAGGTTTAAGCGTCAATATTAATTTCGGCAATAAAGTTAAAACTGATATCATAGCAAGTAACATAGCTATTCCAGTAAATACACCAAAGTAAATAGTAGGAATAAAATTAGATAGTACTAAAATAGAAAAACCAAAGACAATAGTTATAGAGGTATTTAAAATTGCAATTCCTACGGTGCTATGGCATCTATCTAGTGTTTTATTATAATTATTTATTTTTTTAAACTCTTCTTTAAACCTGTAAATATAATGAATACTATTATCCACTGCTATACCAATAGTAATTGCAGCAATAGTTATAGTCATCATGTCCAAGGGAATACCAAGTAAACCAATTATACCAAGAATAAAAAATGCAGCTATAAAATTTGGAACAACACCTATAAAAGAAAGTAAGATATTTCTAAATAGTATAAAAAACATTAAAAAAATACCTAGCATCACAATACCCAAAGTAAGTATTTGTGACTTGAACAAACTTTGCAATAAATTATTAAATAAGATGAGAACACCTGCTAGTTTATATTCTTTTTTTTCTAGACCTAATTTTGTATTTAATTCAGAATTTATTTTTTTTATTAAGTCATTTCTTCTTAGATTTTTTAATGAATCCTTTATTCTTAAACTAATTCTTGCTTCATCTTTTTCAACAGAGATATAAGGAGATACTATTTCTTTCTTAATTGACTCTGGTATTTTGCTATACAGAACTGCTATTTCTAAACTTTGTAATTTCTTTTCATTTAAATCTTCTGCAACTCTTAAAATAGAACCAAATGAAAGAACCTTTCCAGTCTCAGGTAAAGAATCTAGATAATCATGAACTTTAATAATTTTATCCATCTTATCTCTTGTAAACCAATATTTAGATTTATTTTCATCAGTTTCATTTTCTTCTTCCCATTCATCAAATTCATCTTCTTCATCATTAGCTTTTTTTTGTTTTGTTGGAAATTTTAAAATAATACTTAATGGAGTGGTACCACCCAATTCATCATCAATTTTTTTCATGCCCTTATAAATTTCCGTATCTTTGTCAAAATAATTTATGAAGCTATTTTCAACTTCTAGCTTTAAAATTCCAACTATACTAAATATAATTATTATTAGAGTAGAGCCAAAAATAATAATTTTATTATTTTTTGTAAAAGAACCTAATGCAGATGTAATAAATGATTTTTCTGTATCTTTAATATCTATTTCACTGTTTGATGAAAATAAGCTTATTAAAGAAGGCAATAATAAAAATGTCACTAATAAGGATACTATTAAACCTAGAGTCATCATCCATCCAAAATCTATTATTGGTTTTATTCCACTAAAAACTAATGATAAAAAAGCACATATCGTAGTTAAAACAGTGTAAAATATCGGGAGCATCATTTTTTTACTTGCCTCAAGTACTGCTTCATCATTTGTTAATTGAGTAAACTCTTTTTTTAATTGTAAAAATCTAACAGTTACGTGAATATTCATTGCCATGTTTAATATAAGCATTAAGGCAATAAAGTTTGATGAGATAACCGTTACTTTCCAACCAAGTAATCCTAATAGACCAATCATTATGATTACTGAAGTTGCACACCCCATTAAAGGCATTACAACCCATTTAAAATTTCTAAAAATCAACCAAAGTGTTAAAATGATAAAAACGAATACTCCAATTCCAAATACAGCTATATCATTTTTAATATAACTCATCATGTCGTCTGCGATCATTGGGATACCGCCTAAATGAATTTTAGCATTTTCACCATATTTACTTATTACTTCACGAATTTCATTTATATTTTGATGATTTCTAATATTATATAAATTCTTATATTCCTCATATTCTCTAAGAAATTTTTTATAATTTATTTTTTCATCTTTTGATAAACCAATTCCAATCGATTGATTAAAATATTTATCTTTTATTTTGATATATTCAGCTAGTCTTTCATCTTTTTTTAAATAAACAACAATTCCTGATGTTTTACCATCTTCACTAATAACGTAATTTTTATAAATGGGGCTATTAAGAATTTCATCAAAACCTCTTTTTCTATCAATTTCAGGATAAGCTAAAGTTTTATAATTTTGTAACCTTTCCATTAAACCTTCATCAGAACTTTTCAAGAGAGGAACATCTATAACTGTTATGACGCTGTCTACCCAAGTTAACTTCTCAATTTTAGATTTTAGTAATTGAAGATTTAAAATAGTTTCTTTTTCAATAAAACTTGAAACTGGAGCGTAGGTTAAAACTAAGAAATCTTTTGAGCCATAAGTTTGGTTTATCTCTCTCAAATATTTAAGATCTGGATCTCCTTCGAGGAGAAGAGCATCAGACGATGCATCTAGATTAAAATTTTTAGCTTGATAAAGTGAAAATGCAATTAAAATTGTTAAAAAAAAAAGAGTTATTTTAGAAAAATCTATAACTATTTTTTTATAAAAATTTGCAAGCATGAGGATAACTCAGATATATCTTAATTTTATTATAACTAAAGAAAAAACTGAGACTAATTTTTGCTTAAATCTTTAAATTTTGTATATATTCCCTCAAACTCTACTTTTACAGTGCCTGTAGGACCATGTCTTTGTTTACCTAAAATTATGTCTGCTAGACCATTTACATCATTCATTTTAGATTGCCATTCAGCATGTTCTATTGAGCCTAATTTTGGTTGTTTATTTTCCAAGTAGTAAGCCTCTCTAAACACAAACATTACAACATCAGCATCTTGTTCGATAGACCCTGATTCTCTCAAATCAGATAACTGCGGTTTTTTATCATCTCTTGACTCAACTGCTCTTGATAATTGTGATAAAGCCAATACGGGAACTTTAAGTTCTTTAGCCAATGCTTTAAGTCCTTGAGTGATTTCAGAAACCTCCTGAACCCTATTATCATTTCTCTTGTTTGCGCTTGGCGCTCGCATCAACTGTATGTAATCTACAACAATTAAGCTTAATCCAAATAATCTCTTTATTCTTCGGGCTCTATTACTTAATGTTGCAATAGTGATTGCTGGTGTCTCGTCAATATATAAAGGTAAATTATAAATATTTCTTGAGGTCTCAATATATCTATTAATTTCACTTTCGGTAACTTTACCTCTTCTTATGTCATCAGATTTTATTCTTGCTTGCTCAGATAGTATTCTAGTTGATAATTGTTCAGAAGACATTTCTAAAGAAAAAAAAGCTATAGATGACTTTTCTTGTCTACTTAAAAGATTTTGAGAAGCATGATATGCAATATTTGTTGCTAAAGCAGTTTTACCCATACCAGGTCTACCAGCTAAAATTACTAAATCTGATTTATGTAAGCCACCTAATTTTTCATCAAGATCAGTTAGCCCTGTTGGCACACCAACAATTCCCTGATCACTTTTCATAGCAAGAGTTGCCATCTCTATAGTTTGATCTAATGCCTGGTTAAATTTTAAAAAAGATTGAGAAAAACTTCCTCGCTCAGCTAAATCAAATAATGATTTTTCAGTTGTTTCAATTATTTGTTCTGCGTTTTGATCTTTAGTATTTAATGTTTCTGAGGATAAGTTGTTTGAAATTAAAATAAGTTCTCTTCTAAGATACATTTCATGTATTACCTTAGCGTAATCAACCGCTTGTTTAGTTGCTCCGGAAAATCTTGTTAATTTAACTAAATATTCCGTGCCACCAACCTCATCTAACATGTCATCTTTTTCAAAATAATTTTTTAAAGTAATCGGATTGGCAATCATTCCTTTATTGTTTAAAATTTGAATTACTTCATAAATTTTTGTATGAGCAGGGTCATAAAAAGTTGAAGGATTGACCATATTAGAGATTTCATCAATTATGTCATTGTTAACTAAAATTGATCCTAACAAGGCCTGTTCAGCTTCAAGATTTGAAGGTTGCTTTTTATTTAGATTATCACTGGATAGAACTAGATTTTTCACTATTGAATAATAGTTGTACCAAAATGTAATTAAAGTTAAAAGTTACACACTTTTTTTGATTACCTGTGGAAAAGTTATATTGTTTGAGTTTTTTCTATTTTAATAGAAATTTTAACAGATACCTCGGAATGTAAATTTATATCAACTTGATAAATACCAATCTTATTTAATTCTTCTTTTATAATTATTTGAGAGGGTTTAATTTCTACTTTCGATTTTTCTAGAATTTTATTAGATATTTCCTTAGGTTTTATCGTTCCATACAATTCACCGTTATCTTTACTTTCTTTATTAAAAACAAAAGATTTATTATTAATTGATTGAGCAATATCTTCGTATTTTTTTTTTGCTTCAACATTTTTTTTATTTAATTCATCTTTTATTTTAGAAACGTAATCTAAATTTTTTTCGCTAAACCTTAATGCTTTATTTTTTTTTAAAAGATAATTTCTACCGTATCCTGATTTTACAATTACCTTGTCACCAATATTTCCTAAATTAATAATATTTTCTAAAAGTATAATTTCCATTACTATATAAGACCAAGAATTTTTGCTTTTTTTATTTCCCTAGTCAGTTTTTTTTGTTTTCCACTTGAAATAGATGTAATTTTTGATGACATAATTTTCTGATTTTCTGATACATATTTTTTAAGAAGACTTATATTTTTATAATCGATAATCGGAGCATTTTTGATTGATAAAGGACATTTTGAACTAAATTTACCATCAGCCTTCTGAAATAAACTTAGCTTAGTCAAAGAATTTGAATTTTTTTTATTAAATTTACCTTTTCTTTTCATTTATTCACCTTTATTAAAATATTCTTTTTCAGTATCTAGGTTCTTATATTTAACTACCAAATGTCTTATAATAGAATTGTCTAATTTAATTTTTTTTGTCACTTCTTCTAAGGTTTTCTTATTTCCTTCAAATTTATAATGGATATAAAAACCTTTATTATATCTTTTTATTTTTCTTGCTAAATTTAGTAATCCCCATTCTTCTATTTTTATCACTTTACCAAAGTTACTATTTATTAACTCACTATACTTGTTTTTTATCTTATCAAGTTCAGTTTTTGGCAAGTCTTGTTTAGTTATTAAAGTATTCTCGTAAAAAGACATATTGGTTTCGTTTAAATTAGTTTGCTTTAAAAAAGTACATATTGTAAAAAAAGTCTTATACTATAATAGGTAACTATATCAATACCAATTATATCAGTGAATAAGCACTAAATTTATGAAAGCAATACTTTTTCCAGGCCAGGGCACTCAAATAGTAGGCATGGGATCAGAATTTTTTAAAAATTTTGAAATAGTTAAAAAAATCTTCAAAGAAGCTGATGATAGACTAAATTTTAAGATTTCAAAAATAATTTTAGAGGGTCCAGAGAATGAGCTTAAATTAACAACAAATACACAGCCGGCTATTTTAACAGTGAGTTATGCAATTTTTTCAGTTTTAAAGACAGAATTTAATTATGATTTTAGGACTACAAAATTTTTTGCGGGACATTCCCTTGGTGAATACAGTGCATTAGTGTGTTCAGAATCTTTACTTTTTGAAGATGCGATTTTTTTATTACATGAAAGAGGAAAATCAATGCAGGAAGCTGTATCTGTAGGAAAAGGCGGTATGCTTGCTATCTTGGGGTTAAGTATAGATACAATTAAAAATTATTTAGATGAAATAAAAAAAAATGGAGTATGTGAAGTTGCTAATGATAATGCAGAAGGGCAAATTATAGTTAGCGGGGACTTGAAATGTATTAACTTACTTCAAGATATTTTAAAAAAAGATAAAAAGAAATCTATTCCATTAAATGTTAGCGCACCTTTTCACTGTTCGTTGATGAATCCTGCTGCTGAAGTAATGAACGATAAAATAAATTCTGTTAATTTTAAAAAACCATCTTTCGATATTGTTTGCAATGTAACTTCTAAGCCTGAAAATAATCCTGATATCTTAAAAAAGATGCTTGTTAAACAAATTTGCTCTTCAGTCAGGTGGAGAGAAAGCTTAATTCATATGTTTTCACAAAAGGTCAATGATTATATTGAAATTGGACCTGGAAAAGTTTTATCCGGAATGGTTAAACGTACCTTGAAAGATATTAATTGCTTTAGTGTAAATTCTATAGATGATATTAAAAAAATTACATGATTAACTTAAAAAATAAAAAAGTTATAATTACAGGAGCTACTGGAGGAATAGGAAATAGTCTGGTTAAAAAATTTTATGAAAATGGATCATTAGTGTTTGCTACTGGAACCAACAATGAGAAATTAAATAAACTTAAAACTGAATTTAATAATATTCAAATAGAAAAATTTAATTTAGAAGAACATGAAAATATAGAAACATTTATAAATAATGCACATGAAAAACTTAATGGAATTGATATTTTAGTAAATAATGCTGGAATAACATTAGATAATTTATCAATAAGACTTACCGAAGAAAATTGGAAAAAGGTTTTAGACATTAATTTGACCTCATCTTTTCTTATGTGTAAATACTCAATCAAAAAAATGCTTAAAAATAAATATGGAAAAATTATAAATATTTCTTCAATAGTTGGGCATACAGGTAATTTAGGTCAGGCAAATTATTCAGCATCTAAAGCCGGCATTATCGCTTTTTCAAAAAGTTTAGCCATTGAGTACGCTAAAAAAAATATTAACATTAATTGTGTTTCACCTGGTTTCATAAAGACAGAAATGACCGACAAGATTAATGAAGAGTTTAAAAAAACATTAATAAGCAAAATACCTTCAGGTGATTTAGGTACAGGCGAGGACATCTCAAATTGTGTAGCATTTTTAGCATCAGATATGTCAAAATATATTAATGGAGAAACCATTCATGTTAACGGCGGAATGTATATGGCTTGACAATTTCATTTAATAATTTAATAAGAAAACATCATAAAAAAAAAGTAAAAGGAACTAATGTCAGAAGATGTAAAATCAAAAATAAAAAAAATAGTAGCAGATCACCTAGGTATTGAAGAAGAAAAAGTAACCGAAGAAGCTAGTTTTATTGACGATCTTGGAGCAGACAGTTTAGATACCGTTGAATTAGTTATGGCTTTTGAAGAAGAGTTTGGTTCAGAAATATCAGATAGTGACGCAGAAAAAATATTAACAGTAGGAGATGCTATAAAATTTATTGATAATAAACCCAACCAATAAAAAATTTTATTTGTTGATGAGACACGGTGATAATAATATTATGGTAATACTTTCCTCTCCTTCAGGTGCTGGAAAGACTACTTTAACAAAAAAAATTCAGCAAAAGTACCAGACTTTTAAAGTCTCAGTATCACATACAACCAGGAAGCCAAGAACAAACGAAGTAGATGGAGTAGACTATAATTTTATTTCAAAAGATGAATTCAAAAATCTAATTGATAAAAATGAATTTTATGAATACGCAAAGATTTTTGGAAATTATTACGGAACGCACAAAAAAATAACAAAAAAATTATCGAAAACTAATGACATTATTTTTGATATCGATTGGCAAGGCACTAAACAACTATCAAAATTTAAAGAACTAAGATTAATTAAAATTTTTATAATTCCTCCGAATAAAAAAGAATTAAAAAAAAGATTAATCAAGAGAAATCAAAATACTATGGAGGAAGTAGAAAAAAGATTTCAAGCTTTTGATCAAGATGTAAAAAAATGGAAAGATTATGATTATGTAATAGTAAATAAGAATCTAGACAATTGTTATAAGCAAATAGAAAAAATTATCACTTCTCACAAAAACCACTTTACTGTGAATCCTCAAATAACTTTGTAATTTCATAATAATTTTCAGGATTTAAATCTGAAGGTCTTGATTTAATGTCTATATTTTTTAATAAATTATTTCTGTCATTATTTTTAAATATTTTTCTTATACTTTTATTTATCATTTTTCTTTTGCTTGAGAAGAATGTCAAAGTAATTTTTTCTAAATTTTCAATATTTTTAATTCTATTGTAAATTTTTTTATTTGGTTTTAAATATAAAACAGTCGAAATAATTTTAGGTTTAGGTAAAAAACAATTAGGTGAAACATTAAATTTATTAAAGATATTGAGTTTATAATTTGTTATAATAGATAGCCTTCCATATTTAGAAGTTTTGAACTTACCTATAATTCTATCAGCCATTTCTTTTTGAAACATAAAAATTAAAGCAGAATATTTTGGAGGCCATTCTTTTAGCTTTAGTATTTTTATTAAAATTTGTGAAGAAATATTATAAGGTAAATTACCAAAAATAATTGTATCCTTTTTTAAAATTTTTTCTAAATTAAATTTGAGAATATCCTGATTATAAATTTTAACATTGTTATATTTTTTATATTTTAATTTTAATTCTTCCGATAATGAATTATCCTTTTCTATTAAAGTTAAATATTTTGGTTTTTTTTTTAAGATTTGATTTGTTAAAGCTCCTTTTCCAGGACCTATTTCAATAATATTTTTGTTTTTTATTTCAACCTGGTTTGTAATTTTTTGAATTATATTCAAATCTATTAGGAAATTTTGACCCAAAGATCTCTTTGAAAATCTCATTTTTTAAGATTGCTAATAAATTTCACACATTTTATTAAACTTAGTGAATTTGCTTTTTTTTTACCAATAATATCTTTTCCAGGACCATGATCCGGTGAAACACGTATATAGTTGAGGCCTAATGTTATATTAATAGCATTAAAATGAAAAAGAGATTTAAAAGGTGCAAGCACCTGGTCGTGATACATTCCCACTATGACGTTAAACTTTTTATATTTTTCTATAAACATTGTGTCTGCAACTAATGGTCCCGTGATATTTAGTCCCCCTTTTTTTAGTTTTGAAATAGATGGTGTTATTTTGAGTGCTTCTTCAGAGTTTTTAGACAATTCAGCGTTATGAGGATTTAATCCCAGCATAGCAATTTTTGGTTTTTTGTTAAACAATTTTTTAAAATATTTATTTAATGTTAACATTTTTTCCTTTATTAGATTGTAATTAATTTGTTTAGAGATATTTTTAATTTTAATGTGAGTTGTAATAGGAACAACAGATAATTTTTCATTATAAATCATCATTACTTCTGAATTTTTTTTTACATTACATTTAGACGCAAAAAATTCAGTAACACCATTTTTTTTTGTTTTTTTAATTAATATTTTATCAATTGGACAATTGATAATTCCTTTAAGTTTATTCTTAATGGCTAGAGAGTGTGCTAAACTTAGACATTCAATAACAAATTTAGAAGCATTTTGTACAGGCACTCTAAAAGGGTCTTGAAAAGTCAATGGAATATTAATTATCTTCAACTTTTTAGATAGCCGAGAATCATTTAAATTATTAACTTTTGTAAGATTAATCTTTAACTTAAGTTTTTTAAATTGCTTATTTAAAAGATTAAAATTAGAAACAATATAAATTCTTCTTTTGGTATCTGCATTTAAATTTTTAAATGTCTTATAAATAATTTCGGAATTAATACTATTAGGGTCTCCACTGACAATTAGAATTTTATGTTTCATTTAAGTTGTATTAATATTGTATTTTTCACTTTTGATAAATAGTTATTAGAATAGAGGTTAAGAATCTCATTCTTTTCTTGATTTAATATTCTTTTTTTTAATGTTTCTATGTCAATGTTATTTGAATTTATTTTTTTTGAATTTAATAATTTATAGAAAAGAATTGAGTTTGCTTGTATTATCGGAGCTGTAACTTCTTTTAAATTTATTTTCTTAATTTCTTTTAAGAGGCTGCTTGATAAAGAAGTGGAGCTAACCCACCCAATATTTCCTTTTTCTGAAGAAGAGGAAGAAATACTGTATTTTATAGCAGTATTTTCAAAACCTATGGAGTTAATTTCTTTTTTCAGTACGTCAATTTTATTTTTTTTATTTACTTCATCATCAAACTCTACTTCAATTTCTGCTAATTGATATTCTTCAATCTCTTTTTGATCTAACAATTTCTTTTTTAATTCTCTTTCTATATCATTCTCATTTAAATTTATTTTACTATTAAAAAGTTTATAAATTAATTTTTGCCAAGCCACTTCAGTTTTAATTTCTTCAAGATACACCTCATAATCTAAATCATTTGTTAAAAAAATATTTATTAGACCTGCTTGATCAGTATTATATTGAGTGTATAAATTATTTAAAATTCTTTTCACATTTGTATCTATTTCAGTAGGTATTTTATATTTTTTAACTTCTTGTTTTTTAACTTTATAATTAATTAAAAACGTTAACGAATTATCTTTAATTTTATTTATATTATTTTGACTCAAATTTTGACCACTTAAAAATAAGATCATTTTTATTTTATTTTTAAGTTCATAGGATGTAACAATTTCAGAACCAACATTCGCTATAATTGTTGTACTAATAGAACTATGTGATGGATTAATTTTAATTAATAAAAAACTAATAATTAAAAATAAAATAATTTTTTTTTTTTTCATTTAATTTAAAACTGGAGAAGTAATATTTCCGAATGGAGTAAGCGTAATTTGAAACATTAAAGAATCCTCAGGTTCTAACTCAGAATCATCGTAGAATGATCTTCTGTATACTATGCCAGCTCTAAGACAATCATTTAGATATTCATAACTCATGTTGTAAAATTCCGCTGAGTCAGTAATAAGATTTACTTTTGTCCCAGCTGTAAAAATTCCGTTATCACCTTTACCAATTGCTATTCTTGTTTTAAAGTATTCTTGATCCCCAATATGATCTTTTTCAAAAATGTAGTTTAAATTTAATTCAACTTGATTAGATAAAAAACTAGCTCCTATTTCATTGTAAGGTACATCTTTATAATTTTGATCTATAGAAAAGTCGTAAACTAAATTAGTTTTGTCGTTAATATTTAATGTAGCTTTACCTACAAAATCAGAAAGTTTTGAATCTAAACTAGATGAATCAGGCTTATTTTTATTATTTTTTTGATTAATCACTTGACCACCCTCAAATTTAAAATTTCTATTAGATGAGTGTTTTAATTCATAATCAAATCCAACTGTAGTACTGGCTCCCCCTTCAAAATTATCATATGTATTAATTCTATCCATTTTATACAAAGCATCTGCATTAACTCTAACATCTTTTTTTTCCTTTTTCATGTGATCTGGAGCATATCTAAAAAATACCTTTGGAGTTAAAAAATGACTAGCTAAATTGTTTGTTTTTTTTATTAAATCTAAACCAAGCAAGTAGCCTATGCCTCCATATACTTCATTTGTTTGTCCCGGTTTTAATGATGGAACATTATTTGCTTCGTAGTTAACATTTTTTAATTTAGCCATCAACTTTCCATTAAGTCCACTTAAAAAATTATTTTCTTTATATTTCCAATCAATGTTGTTGACTATATATTTACTAACTTTATTAGTATCATAATTATGAACTTTTAAATTAGACGATAAGTCAAGATTTCCATATTTATCATTTGATAATAAATTTTTATCCAAAGTTACATCCGGTAAAATATATTCATATTTGTCATTGTACGTATCTTTAAGTGTTTCAAAAGCACTAGCTTCAAAACCTAAAAAAAGATTATCATTTTCATGTATAAATTTTAATGAATTTTGAAGTTCATCAACTTCACTTTCTACAAGACTTGAATTAATTTTATATAATTTTAAATATTTATCGTTTGATAGTTCTTGTGTTGTTAATTCAAGGCTACTAACTGAATTATCTTCTCCTTCAAATATTTTTATAAACTTTGTAAAAAAATGAGATTTTTCTCCAGCTGTTTTTTTTGCTCCAGTTGTCTTATATCCTTTGCTATAACCCATATCTAAAATTAAATTAGATTTTTCAAAAACTTGACGGTACTCTCCAAGATACAAAGGATGTTCAGAAGCATATAGTCTAGGAGTTAATGTAAAATCTTTATCTTTATTAATTGCGTAGAAATAGGGAGCTTGAATGCCTTTACCTAAATTTCTGCTATTAGTAAATGAAGGTATTAAAAAACCTGACCTTCTATCTACCGATGGGTCGGGGTGTGTTAATTTAGGGGAATAAAAAATTGGTATATCAAAAAATTTTACAACTGCATTATCATAATAAACTGTTTTACTTGTTTTATCATGTCTCATTTTACTGGCCTGTAAAGACCAAGGAGGGCATTTATCATTTTTTCTATAATCGCAAAGAGTAAAAACACTTTTTGTAAATTCAGACTGTTTATCATTAATCTTAATTGTATTCGCAAAAACTCTAGGTTTATTTTTATTATTAACCTTAAAATCTTCACCATTTAAAAATGCTTTTACATCAGTGCCTAGAATTTCTCTTTTTTTTTCATCAATGTAAATTTGTGAAAAATTGTAATTATTATTATCTTTATCTAAAAATTTTATATTTCCTGTAGATTTAAAAAATTTATTTGCAGTAGAATATTCAAATTTATCTAAAAAAATTTCATTTTTATCTAAATCTTCAATTATTGCAGGTTCATCAGATTTTATGATTTTATTTAAATTATCAAATATAATATTTTTACCAAACACAATAAAACCTTCTGATGTAATAACAGTAGTTTCACCTTTGCTCTTTAAAATCTTAAGATCTTTAGAATATTCCGCTAACTCAGTTTTTAATATGTTATTTTTATCATCTGTTGCAACAACTTCATCTTTAAATAAAGCTAATTTAGTCTCTTTATCAATGGAAATATTTTTTGATTGAATATTCAAATTTTCAGCCATTACGGACTTGAAAATAAAAATGGATAACAGAAATATATATAAACTATTTTTCATTTATTTGTAAAATACCAATTGAGCTGAACAAACCAATAGCAATTATTGGCATCCAAGAAGCTAAAGATAAAGAAATTCTATCTGTTTGCCCCAATACAATAGAAAGATCTTTAAAATAATAAATTAAAACACAAGAAATTAATCCAACAATTATAAAAGTAAAATTATTAGATCTTTTAAGAGTGTTCATAGTTAATATCGAGGCAACTGCAGTCATAATGAAGAGAAAAAAAGGCAATGAAAGCATAGAATTTAAATTTTGATCTAAATAAGATTTATTATAACCTAAATTCTGTAATTCTTTATAATTTAGAATTAAATCTAGAAAAGACATTGTGTCAAAATTTTTAAACAAAGTGGTAATTTTTTCATAATCATAATTTGAGTATATAGAATAATTTTCATGAATTTCATTTTCCGTTATTCCATTTTCAAATTTAAATATAAAAACTTTATTAAGTTCCCACTCATAATTATTAACATTGGATAGTTTTGAGTGAATTTTGCTTACTAGTCTATTATTATTATTTAAATTAAATATTGTTACATCTTTTAAAAAATTTTTTTCAATTTCTGATGCATGTATTATTCTACTACCAGTTTCCAATGTTTCTTTTATCCATAAGCCATTTTTATTAATTGTAACTAAATGATCTAAATCTAAAGAGTATTCCGATTTTGTTTGTTCGTAATATTTCATCATTTTTGAGGTTAAAGGATTAATGGCAAACAGAACAATCCAACCTATAGTAAACGATGTTATTGCAAGAATAAAAAAAATTTTAAAGTTGGAATATCCATATACTTTCAAGGAGAGAAGATCTTTGTTATTTCGTATAGATAAAAGAAACCACATGCCAGAAATAAATATAATAAATGGAAGTAATTTAATTATCATGCTTGGAATATACAATGAGGTCAAAGTAAGAGGCAAGAATATATCGGTACTGATATTTTTTAAAAATTCAATTTCTTCAAAAAGATTTAAAATAATTCCAAAACAAAAGAATATTAATATCACTTTTGAAAAAGTTTTTAAAAATCCAAAAACCAAATATTGAAATAAAATTTTATTCATTTTTTTAAAAATTCTTTTTTAAATTTAAAAATTAAAAAAATATAAATTACTGGGATTAAAATTAATGGTGAAATTATAAATAAAAAACTTACTAATTTATATAAGCCACTAAAGCGTAAAATTAATTCAGCATATAGTAAGATTAAAAAACTGGCCGCAAACACAGAGTATTGGTTTAGAAAATTATATTTTGAATTATTTCTTGAATTATTTTTTATTAATAAAAGAGAACACATTAAAGCGATAACAGGTAAATATAAAGGAAGAAAAATTCTTCTATTAAGGACTGAAGTAATTTCTTTTTTTGCCTCTTCTTTACAATTTAATATTTTTAAATTCTCAAATATTAACCAACACTTAAGTAAATCAATAGTTTTAGTTTCTTGTATTTTTGGTGTTTTAATAACTCCTGTTTGAAGGTCTCTTAAATCAATATTTAATTGTTGAAACTTTAAAATATTATTTTTTGTATTATCTTTTCCTGCCGAAAGAATTTGACCATCAAATAACACCATTCTTGTTCTATCAACTATACCTTCCTTTGAGACAATAGTTGTTGAAGACGATTCACCTGTATCACTCGTCAAGCTTTTTAAAACATTTGACTTATCATGAATAAAAACATTTTTTAATTCATTGTCTATTTTTTTTTCAACTATAAAAGTAAATCCCTCAAATGAGTCACTAAATTGTTGAATTCTAATTGTTGGTAGAATTGAATTGTATCCTTCTTTGTTTAAAATTAATCTCGATTTGTTTAATGCAAATGGAGTTATGAAAGTAGATAAAGCAATATTTAAAAAAACTATAAATAAAGATATTATCAAAAATAAATTAACAATTTTTAATTTTTTAACACCAGAGGTCCATAATATTATAAATTCATTCTCTCGAGTTTGTTTTAATATAAAAATCATTAAAGCAATTAGGAATGATAGAGGTACAAATTTTGTTATAATGCCAAAAAAAACAAGAAATGAGTAGTAAAAGTAAGTAGAGAAAGAATAACCACTTTCTACAATAAGATCTAAAAAATTAACAGCTCTCGCGGTCCAAGCAATGATAGATAGACCAAATAATATAACGAAAAAAGTTTTTAAAATATCTTTTATATAATTTTGATAGATTTTGTTTGTTAGCATTGTAGTTTGATGTATATAAATAATGTAAGTTTAGTTAAAACTCAACCTATGATAGTACACTATGACAAATAATCCATTGAATTCTTATATTTTTGGACATATATACCTGTCATCATTATCAGAGTGCATTTAAATATTTATGACTATTAAAATTAATTATTCAAATAAAGCAATTAGCAAATCTTCGGCTAATTCCGTAATGTTTACTGATGAAAAATTCAGTATTATTACTCTAAAAAAACATCTTTCTAACTCTGAATTTTCTTACATAAATGATTTATTAAAAACTAGCGATTTAAAAAAAAATATTTTTGTTTTTGAAGTCAATTCAAAAAAAAAGATAGTTTTAATTTCTATAAAAAAAGACTTAAAAAATTTTGATATAGAAAATATAGGCGCTGAGTTTTATGGACGTATAAATTATGGAAAAAATAGTGAGTATTTTATAAATTCTGACAGTGTAATTAGCAAACATGAAAATTTTATAGGTTATTTTCTTCATGGGTTAAAATTA
>TARA_B110000211_G_scaffold129513_1_pt1 | contig 25632 bp, 31 predicted proteins | sample TARA_B110000211 | Tara Oceans TARA_B110000211 (sample SAMEA4397516) | marine metagenome | biome: Polar Biome; feature: [DCM] deep chlorophyll maximum layer (ENVO:01000326); material: water (ENVO:00002006), including particulate matter (ENVO:01000060) such as... | depth 30 m
GCGGGATTAGAAGTCCGTGTTCCATTTTTAGATAAAGAGTTTTTACAATATTATCTCTCAATCAAACCTATTCTTAAAATGCCTAAAACATTTAAGGTAGAAAAATATTTACTTAGAAAAGCGTTTGAAAGTGCCGCAATTATACCAAGCGAGGTTCTTTGGCGACAGAAAGAGGGTATGTCTGATGGAGTTTCAGGTAAAAAGAAAGCTTGGTTTGAAATTATTCAAAATAAAGTTTCCATAAATATGTCTGATAGAGAATTCAATATGTTGTCTGGAAAATATAACCACAACCCCCCGCAAATAAAGGAGAGTTTATATTATAGGGAAGTATTTTGTGACTATTACGGCGATTGCGACACTACTATTCCTTATTATTGGTTACCTAAGTGGAGTGGCGATATTACAGAACCTTCGGCAAGAGTCTTGAATTGCTATGACAACGATGTTGAAAAAGAAATAGAACTTAATGGTTGGTGAATTTAAAAATAAATAATTAATATTAAATAATAACACATTATTTATTATTACAAGGTTACAATTTAGGCAATGAGTTGGGGCTGTTAATTAATAGTCCTATACCCAAGTATGGTCCCGCCATCACCGTAGTGCTATAAGTGTTTTGTAAATTCCTGAGAAGCAGTTTTAGTTAATTCATTTTCTAACCAAATATATTTTATTATTAAACTATCATTATTAATATATATTTGTTCTTTCCAATTTACAATAGTCCCGGTAATATCAACATTCACTGTATTATCTTTTAAATAATATTTTTTTGTAATTTTATCATATAATCGTGGTTTTCCATCTAAAATGATATTCTCATCCATATTATAAAATAATGAGTTCACTTGTTTGCTATAATGATTAAAACCTTCTGGATTTCTTAAAAAACATTTAATATAAACATCAATAGAACAGTTTAATGCCACCCGTCTTTCTAACCAAGATGTTTGGGTAAAAATTAAAAACCCACCAAAATTAATGTTTTCTTTTAATCGCCAATTACCTAATAAATTTTCCATATACTAATTATAGTATATTATTTTTTATATAAAAAATAATCTTATATAATATAAATGGGAATTACATTTTCTACTCAAAATTATGAGAAAATAATTAATTTAATAGAGGAACCATATATGAACAATTTACAAGTAATAAATAAAAACTTGGCAGAAGCAGTTAATATTGATAATAATAATAGAAAGTTGGTTTACAAGCATAGAACTAAGGAAATTTATTTATTGTATTGTGGCGGTATATGTAATGTAAGTCAATGTTTTGAAGTTAATGAAAATTTTCTATTAAGACAGTCTGACCAATTCGGTTCTTTCCACTCTTTGAAAAAGCATATTTTAACTAATTATCCCAAGTCCGAACTAGTTATGGAAATTGTTAAATATGAAAGTGAGAATTATATAGATATTATAGATATTCTTGAAAAGGGTGAATGCGACGAAATGCTTATAGATTTTAATTTTACAGATACTGAAAGTGAAAGTGATAGTGACAGCGAATATCCAGATTCATTTAATGAGGGTATAGAAACCCCACCAGAAGTAAATAAAAATACAGAAACTACCCCGATTAATGACATATATTCAAGAGATTGGTGCGCAGATTGGGGAGCAGATTGGGAGTATGATTCTAATTCTTTTAGTAATAATATAATTTCTAATTGGGAATATAATTATGGTGATTTTTGTTGTCCAGTAAAAGCATGTGAAGGGTACAATTGTTTTGCGAATTCACCTGATAAAGTTTTTGAAGATTTCTTTCCATATACATCATTATTTAATACGAGTGATGTTCCGGCCTTTAGTTGTTCTAACGAGTCGGTAATTCATTCAAATAATATTATTAAAAATATGGATGGTATATTACTCACAACATTTACAAAACAGGCACTTGATGCGGCGAAGTCGGCGGCAGAATATGCTAATGACGTTGCGACCGAGTGTATGAAAGATATAAAATCCATTCATATGTACAACCAAAATTATTTAGATATAATTGAAGAAGATCTTGGTCATTACGATAGTGACGAAGATAGCGACGATATAATAGCCCCTAATATGAATTATTTTAAGACTTTTGATTAAATAATAATATTTACAACTTAAGCATAAAACACGTTTATATTTTAGATATGATATCTAAAATATCACCTGACCGAATATTAACAAAACGCGGATACGCGATAGTAAAAGATGATTTTGATTTTAAAACGCTACAAAAATGTAGGCACGAACTAAATGTGAAACCTTTTGTGAATAATGATTATGGCGAAGTAGCAAAACCATATCCAATTTATTTGGAAAGCAAAAAAAAACTTTATTTGCCTAAGTTCTATGGATTAGAGAATTTCGGTAATCCCGAATTAATAAAGATGTCAAAGGGTAAATCAATTGATGTGGCTTTTTCTGGTTCTCTTAGAAAACCCCAAGAACCTGTAATAGCGGCCTTTATGCACACTTGTAAAAAAGGACCCCTTGTTGAAAAAAGTAATGGCGGAATTATAAGTGTCCCATGTGGTTGGGGTAAAACTATTATGGCATTATATTTAATATCTAAGTTAAAAAGAAAAACAATTATTGTAGTCCACAAGGAATTTTTACTAAATCAGTGGAAAGAAAGAATTCAAGAATTTTTACCAAGTGCGCGTGTAGGATTAATACAAGGACCTAAAATAGATATAGAAAATAAAGATATTGTTTTGGCCATGTTACAAAGTTTATCAATTAAAACATATGATAATCAAATTTTTAATGATTTCGGATTTTCTATAGTTGATGAATGTCATCACATTGCCGCTGAAGTTTTTTCAAGAGCATTACATAAAATTAACACATTCTATTCTCTGGGATTATCGGCCACACCTAATCGCATAGATGGTTTAACTAAAGTTTTTAAAATGTTTTTAGGACCAATAGTATATAAAATTGACAAAGATAATAAGTGTGTAGAAGTTAGGGTTATTGAATATAATGAACCACATAACAAAATATATACTAAGGAGGAATTAACGTTTACACAGAAATTGTGTTTGCCCCGAATGATTAACAATATTGCGGCGAATAATAATAGAAATGCGTTAATTATAGGTCTGTGTAAAACATTATTAAAAGACAATAAGCAGACTATAATTTTAAGTGACAGACGAAAACAACTAACGTATTTACATGGTAAACTCAGTGAATTTACCAGTGTAGGATATTATGTAGGAGGAATGAAACAAAAAGCCTTAAAAGAATCGGAGGGTTGTAGTATTATATTAGGTACGTATCCTATGAGTTCGGAAGGATTGGATATACCTACCTTGGACGCACTAATATTTGCTACACCTAAGTCAAATATACAACAATCAATAGGACGCATTACCAGAAAGAAGCATAAAACAGATCCTATAGCATATGATATAGTTGATAAATTTTGCATGTTCCCAAATCAGTATAAAAAACGGGAGCGATTATATAAAAAGCTTCAATACAAAGTTTTTAAAACAACGATTTTTGTAAAATGCGAAGTGACGGACAAACTTATAGAAAATTCTTTAAATAATCTTAAGGAATTTTGTTTTGGTAAGAAAAAAAAACAAAAATGTTTAATTATGGGAAATTAATTAATAGAATATTACTTGGGGGAAGGAATACAATTAGGGTCTGTCGACATTTCACACCAGTCGGCCTTTAATATAACAGAGTTGGGGGGTATTATTTTTTTTGATTTTTTAGAAGAACTTACTGCCCCGCCTGTCATAAAATAATTATTTAAAATTTTCATCGCTTTGGTTTTATCAAGTTTTATATTCGGCATGGTTTTTTATTATAGTATAATAAAAAAATATATAATATAAATTGTAATATTGAGTTATTAGTTCTTTGACTTTTTAGACTTCTTCTTTTTAATAACCTTCTTCTTCTTGGGGGTGGGTGGTTTAACAACTTCCTCCTCCTCGCTCTCGTCGTCAAGATCCAAATCATCTTCATCTTCATCTTCAGACTCGTCGCTATCCAGCACCAACTCTGGTTTTGAGACTACTTCAGGGGTTGATGGTTCTACTGCCGGAGTCGCTGCTTCTAATGGCTCGTCGTCATCGGAATCGTCCTGGAATGCGTAACTAGGAAGGCGTGCTGGCATATACAACTTAATCTGGTATACACGGAATGAATACCCGCATTTTCCACCTGCGAAATTAAGTCGCTCAAGTTTAACAATAGAAACTGCCTCGGTCCCCTTTGGGCAATTAGAAGGGAATTCATCGGAAGGGATTTCTACTTTCTTAGAATTAAAAGCATTAACAGTAAACCGACCATCATAAAACCCCACCTTTGCTTTAAATGTAGGGGCATACTTAGTTGTAATCTTCTTAGTTTTCTTATCCCGGGCATACTTGATAATAGGCCGAGTAAAAACCTTGGCAGTTGCCTCACTGAGTTCGTCGGTCTGAAGCCACACCTGTGAATTTTCTACTGTCTTGGAAATGAGCGTCTTATCAAGTCCCTCCATCATATCAAATAATGCTCGCACCTTCGGTTTACCCGGTTGTCCATCATCACCGGTCTCAAACCCTGAGAACGAGTAATCCAATGAAAATTTCGTCTTAGTAACATTACCATCGCCATCCTTCTCCTCGTAGCGACCTAGTCCATATGGAAGTCGCATACGGGGGGTCTGAAACATAAAATCCTCACCATCATATTTTACCTTACACGACTTTCCACCATACTGGTTTACCTGAACATCTCCGAAAGTGAACTTAGAAATATCAACGTTTGAGGGTTTGTGAATGGAATGCATGTTTGATGATTTATAATAACACATAATCTTTAAATTTATAAAAATCAAATTTTTGAAAATATGAATCTGATTTAAAAGGCGTTTCCAATCAAATAAAAATCTTTTATTATGGTATAACAACTAATGAACCAAATGAGAAAATTAACTAAACCTATCATATCCGAAGTTGAGAAAATTTTAAACAGAAGTTTAGATAATATCTATTTAAATACGGCTCTTAAAGTATTTTTAGTATTATACGCTGCTCTCGCGGCCCCCCGATTTCCACCAAAATTAGTTTTCTTAATGGATAATATATTTGTAAGAATAGGCATTGCCTTCCTTATTGTATTTATGGCACTTAGGGATCCAAGTCTTGCCCTTATTATTGCTGTAGCATTTATAATATCTTTACAGACTGCCAATAAATTAAGATTAATAAATACTGATTTATCCGCCGCACTTCCAGGTGAAACTTCTTGGTTACCATCTGCGAAAGAAAGGTTTGGTGCCGACGAGGAACATGTGTAAACCAACCTTACGCTGAAATATATATATTTTATTAAAAATATTATCTTTTAATATGATATACCAATCAGATGAACCAAATGAAAACATTTAGTAAATCAATTCTATCAGAATTAGAAAAAATTTTAAATAGGGGTTTAGATAATATATATTTAAACACCGCCCTTAAAGTATTTCTAGTATTATATGCGGCTCTTGCTGCTCCGCGATTTCCACCAAAATTAGTTTTCCTAATGGATAACGTATTTGTAAGAATAGGTGTTGCCTTCCTTATTGTATTTATGGCACTTAGAGATCCTAGTCTTGCCCTTATGATCGCGGTAGTATTTATAATTACTTTACAAACTGCCAATAAGTTAAGATTAATAAATACGGATTTATCGGCGGCATCGCCAGGTGAAACTTCATGGTTACCATCTGCTCAAATAGAAGGTTTTGAGGAGGAAGATGACGGGACAGAGGAAGATGAAGAACAGGAGGAAGGCGCCGACGTGGCAGAACATGCGGATGATGAGAAAATAGAGAGATACGTAGCGGAAGGGAAAGACGCAGATGAAGATAAAAAATCTAAATTAGAATGTGAACGATGTGCCGAACTTATAAAGAATAATACTTGCCGAATAGTGGATTAATCTGAAGTGTGCCAATAATCATTTGACATCAAATCTAAATTATTTTGAGTATTTTCTATAATTTTTAATTTTTTTTCTAGATCTTCAAACTTTTTGTCCAAAGTATCTATTTTATTAGTTAAAGTGGTAACTGTTTGTTTTATATTTTCTAAATTAGATGAGATCATATTTGATATCTCATCTATCTTATTTGATAAAAGCGGACTTATAACTGTCAAATATTCGGGGGTATTACTCATTTATATAAAAGAACATTATTTTTTGGGAAATTATCCTTGCAATAATTGGTATATAAATCAACGAGTTTATTATTTTTGTAAACTTGATCCATTGACTTACTGAGATGATTTTTAAAAAATAAATCTTTTTTAATGGTAATTAGAAAAGTTTTTTGGGAATTATTAATACTACTATTGTTAATATCGTGTGTATTCTTTTTTGAGATATACTCCATTATTAATTTAATAGTTTGTGTTAAATCAGACATTACGTGGTAATGGTATATTATAAATCATCATATTTATTTTTAAGAAATTTGAATTTAAAATTAAATACTGTAAAATAATAGTATATGAAGTATCTTGTAATTGTAGAGTCTCCAGCAAAGACTGCCAAAATAAAAAAAATATTAGAGAGTATTAAAGGTCATTCATTTATAGTAGAGGCATCATATGGTCACATACGATATTTTAAAGAAGGTTTAAAGTCTATAGATATTACTAATAATTTTACTCCAACTTATTCAATAATAAAAGATAAATTACAAGTAGTAAAAAAACTTAAACAGCTCGCTAAAAAAGTTGATGAAGTTATTATAGCCACTGACAATGACCGAGAGGGTGAAGCAATTGGGTACCACTTAATTAAAGTATTAAATAAAAAGGTTTCTAATACTAAAAGAATCTATTTTAATGAAATTACGAAATCGGCGATATTAGAAGCATTTCATAATCCCAAGAGACTCAATATGGATTTATTTAATGCTCAACAGGCACGTAGTATTCTTGATTTATTAATAGGATTTAAAATCTCTCCTCTCTTATGGAGACATATTAAAGCAAAATTATCAGCAGGAAGATGTCAGACACCTGCCTTAAAATTAGTTTACGAAAGAGAAAGCGAAATTAATAGTTTCACATCACTAGGTTCTTATGAACTAATTGGAAATTTTCAAATCAAAACATTGGGGGTAGAAACTAAATATTTTAAACCACTCGCAGATATTAGTTCTGCCAAAACAAACTTAAAACGTCTAGTTAAATTACAATATACTCTCCTGCTTCAAAGTCAGAAAAAAGTAGAATATAAACCCCCCGCACCATTCATTACATCAACTATCCAACAGGAAGCCAGTAATAGATTTAATATTTCACCAAAGAGCACAATGTCAATTCTTCAGAAATTATATGAAGCGGGTAAAATAACATATATGAGAACCGATAGTCCGATTATCAGCAATGAATTCACGAACATTTGTAAAACATTTATTAATAAGAACTATGGTAATAAATTTACAAAAAGAACATATAAAGCAAAGTCTAAAAATGCTCAAGAAGCACATGAATGTATTCGCCCAGTTTTGTTAGAAATTACTCCTGATGATATAAGTGATTCTTTTGCTCGAAAATTATACGCTATCATATGGAAGCGAACTATAGCCTGCTTTTTGCCTAATTATGTAGAGGAACAATATAAATATAGATTGTGTCCTAATAAAAAAGAGGCGTTTGAGACGGTAAAAAAATGTGTTGTTAATAAAGGTTTTAAGGTAGTATATACGGACAAATTACCAAATGATACAAAGGATATTACTATACTTAAATCTCAATTGGGTAATAAATTTAAACCTATTAAAATTAGCGGAATGGAAAAATTTACAAAACCAAAACCCTTATATACAGAGGCGGCACTTGTTAAAGATTTAGAAAAAAAGGGTATAGGTCGCCCATCGACATTTTCAAATATAGTTAGCACTTTATTAACACGTGACTATGTTGTTAAAGAGAGTAGAAATTTACCCGATATAGAACTTAGTGAACTTTCAATAACTGCCAGCACGAAACTTAAAGAAACTAAAGTAACTAAAAGCGGTGGACAATCTAATAACCGATTATATATGACTCAGTTGGGTAAAAATGTTATAGAATATTTATGTAAGCATTTCAAAAGTAATATATGTTCGTATTCATTTACAGCCGATATCAATGACCAACTAGATTTGATTGCTGATAATTCTAAAGTATGGCACGAAGTAATTAAATATGTTTATAATATTTTTATAGAAACTGTTAAAAAACAAACTAAAGCCGTAAAGGTTAATGAAAAAATTAACAGCATTTTAATTGGCAGTGATACAAAATATAAATACTCATATTTTGTTGACAATTATGGTATAGTTATAGAAAGAGAGAAAAATGGCGAAAAGGAAAAAAGACGTATAAAAGAAAATATTTTACCCGATGATATAACTATTATGTTAGCAAAAGAGCAATTTAAATTTCCAATAAAAAAGGGGGTATATAACGGTAATGATATTATTATTAAAAAAGGACCTTATGGACTCTATTGTGAGATTGGCGATACACGCTTTAGTATAGAAAATACCAAAATCACTTCAGACGAATTAAAAGAAATGGCGAAAGAAAAGGCGAAAAAAATAATCAAAGAGTGGAAAGATCTGAGTATTTTAAACGGTCCATATGGCCCTTATATAAAAAATGGGAAAAAAAATGTATCCATACCAAAAGAAGTTAATCCAAATAAATTATCCAGAAAGGATTGTTTGGAACTTATTAAAAATTATAAACCCAAGCGAAGATTCAAAAAGAAATAATTTTGATAATTATTTAAACAGATACACCCCATAATATGTAAATGTCACATTCAATAACTTCTAGGAAAGATTTATTAATGAGTTCTTTACAAACGTTTTTTGATAAAACTGAAAATATAATTAAAATAATATCAGTAATAAATAATAATAGAAAAATTTCATTACGTGTTATAGATTGGTTTGTAACAAATTACTCAAAAAAATGTAATGTTTCATATATAATTAATAATAATACCAATAAACTCGTTTCTAATAAATCTGAATATAATCCTATTTATTGTTCTGAATTCGTAGTATATCTTGATTATAAATTACAATTAAAAGCGTATTCTAAAGGGCAATTTGATCCATTTTGTAGGCGCTCTCGCTTAAATTTTCACTATGATAAGGATAAGATATTAAATTATCTAGAGAAAAATAATTTATCTATGCCCGATATAGTCCTATTTTTAGAAGAAAACGACAGTGCCTATATTACCACCACATCTGGACAACTGAATTTTTTTAAATGGATAATTAAAAAGAATATTATTGAGTATATTAATGAAAATATTACCGAAATTGAAAATGATATGAATACCTGTTATAAAAAGCATTATAACAAAAAAAGTAAAAATAGTAGTAGAAAAAAACGTCATGAATTGTCAGTCTCGGCATCCAAATCATTAAGTAAATCAAATGTGAAGGTTATTTTAACATTCAATTAACTGTTTTTTTTAATAAATAATCGTTTATTATTTCCATCCTCTCTCTAAGGACCACGATTTGTTCTTTTTGAGTTTTATTATCTTCTTCTAATTTTAATAATCTGTTTTTTTGAGATACCATTGTTATTTTTTTAGGATAGACAAATTTATTAACACCGTTCCGGGTTTTTTTTAACATCCACCACGTAACTCCCCATAAAATATCCAAGGTCATATTCGTTATATAAAAAAAGGACATCTACTATTAATAAATATAAAATATTTATATAATTTAAATTATATAAACATTGCGTTAATATTAAATAATACTTTTCTAATAACATTTAAATGGATAATCGGACAAAATATGAATCTAACAATGATATTGAGGATATATTAAGCGAAACACTCTCTAATTCTAACGACGCGAGTCCGCGGATGCGAATCAAAAAGGTTGCCAGCAGAGAAAGAATTAATAATAATATGCCAGACCGAATGGAAGTATCAAGTAATAAAGAGGTTGATGTTGGGTTAGATTTATTAGTAAACAAAGAAAAACAGAATCATGGGGGATCTCTTGGATCTGGTTCAGCGCGTGTCTCAAACGTTAATAATGGATTTAATTTAAATTCGGGGGGAGGTAGTCATGATTTAGTCAATGATATGTTATCCAATTTAGATTTAGAAGTAACATCACGCTTAAGTCAGCAAGATATTGATAAACTTATAGACGAGGCAGACCAAAATTCTACATTAGAACAAAAAAGTATTTTGGAATCAGATATAAATAATTCAACCCCGATGAGTCTACATAATGATAACGTTAGTGTTTTAAAAAGTAACTATTCAAATAAGCGACCCACTATGTCTTCAGATGAAGCCAGACGAAAAAAACAAGAGATATTATTTAAATTAGAAAAAATGAGGCGATTAGGAGTCGTGGGAATTAAAAAATTTAATATGTCTAATCGGTTATCTGATATGCAAGACGAATTAGACAGAGTTAAGTATGAGAGAGAATTAGAAAGTTCTATTAAATTTCAGAGAAAATGTTTAATGGCCTTTGTTACGGGTTCTGAATTAATAAATAACAAATTTGACTTTCTTGATCTAAAACTTGATGGTTGGTCCGAGCAGGTTCATGATGGTATTAACGATTATAATGAGGTTTTTGAAGAATTACATGAAAAATACAGCACTAAAATGAAAATGGCACCAGAAGTTAAATTATTATTTTTGTTAGGTGGTTCGGCATTTATGTACCATTTAACAAACTCTATGTTTAAAAATTCCATTCCTGGAATGGAGGATATTATGAAACAAAACCCTGATTTAATGAAACAATTTGCGAATGCCGCTATTAATCAAATGCAGGGCGAAGAAAGACAAGCCGCTGAAATTTTCCGTAATTTTACACCGGCACCAAGTTCAGGACAGCAAAGTGGTCCTGCTCCGACATCAGCGTTTAGACAATCCGCTCAACCTCTTTCGCCACCCAGAGGATTCCGCGATATGCCTACTAAAAACTCTATGCCTAACTTAAATGCAACTTCTGGATATGTAGAGGCTTCTTCGCCGATGCCTGTTTCAACTAGAATATCACCACCAGTTGGAGTAGATGATATATTAAATGAACTACAATCTAATACTGATAATGATGTCCAAGATCTTCTGAGTGAAACTAGTTCGCGAAAAATCGCCATACGGAGAAAGAAACATAAAAAGAAAAGGAAAAATCTGATGTTAAATGTTAATTAAATTTTCCCAGATTTCTTTAATATCTCGTAGGCCTTTTCTATTTCTTCAGGGGATATATAACCATCATTATTTAAATCTAACTCTTTAATATTCTTCGGAAGTAGGCAGTATCTACTTGTTTTATTAAAAAGATTTAAAACTATTATTACAAAACTGGCTGTAATAATTAATGATGCTACAATATCCCTGGTTGCCACAAATGCCATTGTAAATATAAGGAGTCTTCTAACCACTGTAGATGAAAGAAATTTTTTATGATCTTCATCAAGGTCAATTTCTATATATCTGGCACCAATATTAAATAATATCATTGCCATGGCATAAAAATATTTGTTTTCGTTAAGAGACAATACAAAATTACCGAACATTAATAAATAATATAATATATACGCGTATAATATTATCTATTACTATAATTTATAAACCTATTTAGAAACGTCCTAAATTGTATTTTTCTATATTAAACTCTTCGGTGGTATCTTTTTTTTCTGCTATTTTCTTTTTACTATTAGAGTAAACCATAGCAAATAATAATGCTATTAAACCTACCACAAATAAAATTATAATTGTTAGTTTAAGATCCATTTTATATAATAATATAGTTACATAAAATTAATATTTAGAATGATGAATAGGCGTATTTAGAACCACTGTTCGGGTATACACTGAATTCTTCGGGGGCGTCGGGGGCGTCACCGTCGGGACAGTTCGTGGTGCGGCACTCTGCGAGAGCACCTTCGTCGTCGGCGTCAATACCATTACATGCGGCACATTCGGGTGTAGGCGAAACGGATTCTTCAAAACCTTCCCCTGCGTCGCCTTCAGCGCCGTTCCAAAAACCTTCAAAGTTTGAGTAACCACTTGCGGTGGGATCATAGTCAGCGAACGTATCGTCTGTGGCTGCGGTTGTTGGCTCTGACGCAGCAACGTCAACTTCGCATTTCCCGGGCTTTCCTTCCTCCATCCCTACGCACAGTCCTCCTTTGCACTCATCATCGGTCGTGCACTCCCCAGTCTTCTCCTCGCCCCCCTCAAAAAGTTCAGTAGTTCTGAGATTAATAAAGCGCTCGGTGGCTCTGGTGTTTGACACATGTAATGTGACTACAAAGGCGACGGCGACCATAAGAGCCACTTGAATGTTTCTGGATGCGACGAATCCAATAAGGAATAAAAATACTAATTTACCGACAGTTGAATCTACCGCGGTTACAACAAAGTTAGGAAGAGCAGGGGCGGCCATACCAGCATATAAAGCAATAAGTAAAACTACAAGTAAATTTAAATATTTATGTTTTAATAATCTATCCGCTGATTTTCCCATCTTCTTTGCTACTGTATTGGTTATCTTATTAACACTATCCATTTTATAATATTATAAGAGATAATTAATTTTTATAAATTAATTATTTTATACTAAAAAAATTTAAAACCGTTTATATATTTTTCTAAAGTTTTCTAAAATTATAATAACAACTAATCCTGAAAAAACGTATAAAGCAAAGTCTTTGTTGGAACCACTATTGAGTGCCCTATTTTTTTTCAAGTTTTTAATTAATTTTTTCAAGTTTTTGTTTTCTTTAATTAAATTTTTAAGATCCGACTCATCGTTTTTATACTTTTCTATTTCATTATTTAACATTTCCTCTGAGGACGAAGAACTTTCAAAAATATCGTCACTATCACTATGACTATCAGTGTCGCTTACGGGGAAGACATCAGGTTTTTTTTCAACTGGCATGGGTTTATGTCTTGTTTCTGGACCACTATGCTCCGGTAATTTATTATATGTCCTTGAGTGATTTTCGATTGTTTTATAGGGTTTGTGGTCTATACCCGTGAGTGTCAAATCATATTCATTTGTGCTGTAAGGTTTTAATTCATCTTGAGTAAGTGAATTTGCCCAGGCTTCTTCAATCGTACAATATGGCATAACTTATTTAACTTATATTAAAATGAGATAATTTTAAAAATAAATTTACTTAATATTTTTATTTTTTCGGAGTTTTAAAATTAACGATTTATTAATTAATTTTTTGAATAAACCTTAATTTTTTATTGTTTTAAAATTGGAAATTTCTTTAATAATTTCACTATAATCTCCTTCTGGTTTTGTCAAAATTTCATATGCCAAGGTTTTATATTCAGGATTTTTTAATGTAGACGGGACATGATCCCAACTAATAAATACCAGATTTGGGTAGGTATAGACTACTATAAACCCATTCGCTCTTAATTTATTAACACAATATGACGCACAATTAATTTGGTCATATGTGGGTAAACCGAATATAACCTTTGGTATAACGTAGATAAGTTGTGTCACCCTTTTGGTGCTATTTATTTCAATTTTGTTATGTATTTTACCTAGAACGGTTTTGAATATGTATTCCTTATTGATTTCTTGCTGGTCTCTCTTTTTATTGAGTTTAAATATATTAATCATTCCTATTATATTTAATTAAAAAAATATTGACGTTATAATTTAACCATGATAAAAAATTTAGTTTTAGCAGGAGCGTCGGTAAAAGGAATTACATATATAGGTGTTTTAAAAGCCTTAAGAGAACTGAAAATTTTTAATAACATAGAAAATATATGCGGTGTGTCTTCAGGTTCTATTGCTGGATTATGCTTTTTTCTTGAAATGAGTTATACCAGTATAGAAAAAATTGTTTTTGAAGTTATGGATTATGATAATATGGTTAGTGGTAAGAATGGCGATATAATGAATATCTTAGAATCATATGGGATTGAAAGTGGTGATAATATAATGAAAATTATAGGTATTATATTAGAAAAAAAAACTCATAATAGAAAATGCACATTTAGAGATTTAAAAAAAATTTATCCTAAAAAAAAATTCATAGTTGTTGGCACGAATTTATCAAATAATAAAACAGAGTATTTTTCGGTAGATACTACTCCCGACATGGAGGTCCAACAGGCAATACGTATTTCAATATCGCTACCACTTTTATTCTCCCGCGTTATGTATAACACTGATATATATGTCGACGGAGGTATAAGTTCTAATTTTCCGATGGATTATTTTAAAGATGATATAGAAAATACTTTAGGGGTTTGTATATCATCTTTGAACTGTATATCGGATATAAACTCTATAACAAATTATTTTGGACGTATTATAAGAATTTTAATGGATAATACAGATAAATATATTATAGATCGTTATCGTGATAATATTATAGAAATTGTTGTAGATTTTGATTACTCGCCCCCCATATTTGATATTAAAAAACGTAAATATTTATTAGAATGTGGATATACTCAAACGTTAATAAATATCCAACAGACGGTATTTAATTATGAAATAGAAATTAAAAAAATTTTAAATAATATAATCACTAACGTAGAAAAAAATAATATAACTTAATAATATATAATAATGGATTCAATCAATAAACTAATTAAAAACTTATCAGCCTCAATGGGCTCAAGTGAAAAATTTTTAAATAACCTTTTAGGCGGTCCATATGTTTATGGTGCGATCGTATTAATTATCGGTATGTATGGGCCCCGATTAAGTCCGAGATTACCGACGCCTGTAAGAGATTTATTTAACAACGCTTATTTCCGATTTGTAGTTTTAACGATGGTAGTATACCTAAGTAATAAAAATTTATATTTAGCCATGACTGTTTCCATAGCATTTGTCTTATTATTAAATTTAGCGAATTCTTTAGAGGTAGAAGAGCACTTTGTCAAAAAATACGCGGAAAATTTCTCTGAATTCGGCACGGTATTAACTGAGGGATTTGAGGATGGTACCGAAAAAGTTGCGACCGCAGCAAAAACAGCTGAAAAACCTAAACAGGTAGCAGCAGTAGCAGCAGTAGAAGCACCAGCACCAGCAGCACCGAAAGAAACTGGTGATAACTTCGGTGATGCTAGTTACAGACAGGGTTATACTGATGGTCAAGAAGCACAATGCCCAATTAGTAGTACTGGGGGATTAGCATATGATGTCGTCGCTAAAGTAGAGGATAAGACTGAATAAAAATATTTATTATATAATAAATGTTAATTTCTATAAAGAAAAACAAATATCAAATAATTATATCCACAATTATCGGATGTCTATTTTATTATTTTTCGGGAGATGAACGCGTATCAATGATTATAACCATTATATCAATTGTCATTCTGCGATTTATTAAAATTGACAAGATTTTGGACACAAATTATTAATATTTCACAGAAAATTTATATGTTTATATAATATATAAATATGTCTACCATAGTCAGAACCCTTAAAGAATTAGTTAACCCCCGCGTTTTTATTGAAAGCACATGGTTGTTTGGTGTATTAAGTTTGTTCCTCGCCTTTTATGGTCCAAGATTACAACCCAAATTACCAGAGGGCGTAAGAAAATTATTTAATAATAGTATTTTCAGAGGTGTCATTTTATTTTTAGTAGTTTATTTAGCAGGAAAAGATATGGCGGCGTCATTAACTATTGCCATTATATTTTTAGTTGTAATGGGTATGTTACAACAGTCCAATATGCTTAGTGACGTTAATGAATTTTTTGTAAATGAAAGATTCTCCCAGCCTGGTCCACCAGTCGCAAAATGCGAGAATTACGAAAATGATTTAGAAAAGTTTAATGGACCTGTATACAAACTTCATTCCGATGAAGCGACATTATAAATTACTATAGAATTGTTATAAAAATAATATATTTATTTTTAGAAAAATCTTTTTAACCTCCTATTATTACTCCGCCCAACCCATTACGCCCTCTGCGGTCCGAACACCATTAAAATATTCCCAGTTGCTTCCATTACCCTTCATTATAGTTGGATAACCTTGTATGGCGGCTATTATATCGGCACACATCTTTTCAGAAGGCGGGTTATTTTTAGTCTCGTCATCAAACGGTTTAGTTTCATTTTGATTATTATCAAACCAATAAACCGTTTTATTATTATTCCTTAGTTCTGCTACCACTTTACTGGCCGTATCACCTCCATCCCCACCAGCCTTAAAACGATCACACGGGCCACACCAAGAAGCTGTTACCAAGACAACTACAGTTTTTTCTTCATCGGGCGTTACACTTCCTCCGCTCTGATTATTTTTAGATCCCCCCATTAAAAAAGAAATATAGTTTTTTAATATTTGGCGTCCTAATTTACCATGTATAGAAACCATGCGCTGTGTTTTGGGATTCCGAATTCTATTATACATATACCATATAGAAAGATTTTATTATAATCCCTTTTCAGTAAGCCAACCCTCTATCCCTTCTTTAGATCTCTCACCATCATAATACTCCGTATTTCCATCTTTAACTAGGGCGAATGTGGGATACCCCTCAATATTAAAACCTGATACTAACTCCTTATTAGCCTCGTCTTCGGCGTTAATAAGTTTAAAATTTACAGAAGAGTTTTCACATGCTTTAAATTCTGGTTTCGCCGCTTTGCAGTGGGGGCACCAATCTACTGAAAACATATATACATTTGGTTTGGTCGTATTTGTATCAAAATTCTCGCGTCTATAATTTCTAAAGTATCCGATTACTGCCATCGCGAGGACGAGAGCTGCGGCTACACAAACTATAACTTTTGAGTTTTTTGAAATAAATTTTACCGGAGTGCTATTTTGGATTCTTCGCATCATTATATTATAATATATATATAAAAAAATAACTTTTTAATTTTAATTTAATACAAGCAATTGTATAGTGGGTTATCCCTTTTATCAATATTGTTATATAAGGGTTTAATCCGGGACGAGATAATTTTTAGTTCTTTTCGCGAATACCCTTCTAGTTCAGATACCGAACACGAACCATTATTAAATTCTAAAGTAGTTAGAATTTTAACTTTATAGAAGTTTTTAGACCTTTTAATGAACCGTTTGTGAAGCATTTTATAATTATATATTTAATATAAATTTAATTATCAAATTTACGATCAACCTTTATCCCGATAATCAAAAATAATTTACAAGGTGTTGTGTGTATAGAATGCGTTAGTGTTGTCCAAATGGCACTGTTCGACGTTTCAGTTTCAATATTTAATCTAATTTTATTCATAAATACTTCAGTTGGTTGGTCAAATGTCTGAACATGCTTATCGGTATTAATATAGTGCGAGTAACTAGCAGAACTGGTGTCGTGATATAACATAGCGAATATGTCCTGGGGTAAACTTTCCGATGGCGTTATATTACTTGGCAGAGAGTCAGTTGTTAAAAACAAATATGGCAAATCCGCATGCTTAGGAATTATAATTCTCTTTATTTCTACAGATACAACGTTTGACCAACCATCGCGAATTAAAGCACCTCCATTTGTATTACTAAGGCGTGCGGCAAATGGTGCCCCAGATATATCAGTAACATCTTTGAATTCAACAACGCGTGGTTTACTATTAGACGACTGTGATCCACAATCAATAACAACCGTGTGATATTTAATATAACTACTATCTTTCTTTTCACTTTCTTTAATTGTTTCTATAAGTAAACGATTATCAGCAATAAGACTATTAACTGATGCTAATGAATCAGAATTTTGCCCTGATAACACACCTTCTATTTTAGTAGGCGACTCCAAATTAGCGTAACGTGTTTGTAAATTATTTGGTCGGTCCTCTTCCAAATTATTCATCGTTTGATAGTCCCCTAATACATTTTCTAAATCAATATTATCGGCATCCATATTCATATTTTCAAATAAATTTTTCTCATTCTCTCGCATTTCGGGGTCGGTGTTTGGGGGGCGCGAAAAATTATCATATTCCGTTTCACGTAACTTTGTTATTTCAGAATATCTATCCTGAATATTCACTTTATTAAATTCCGAAGTACTCAATGTAAAGTCTATCTCTTTAACGTCCTTGGGTGCCGATTTTCTAGATTCCAATAACGCATTTAAATTATTTTCAATATTATTATTATTATCCTGATTAGACATAACTTGTGGGCGGAGAGACGAAACTTGATTAACGGTGGGTGATGTTATATTAACTTCAGATTCTGGCGTAATATGATTTTTTGATTCATAGAATATTATTATATTTATAAGTTTTTGGGTCAAATAAATACTTTTATTTTCATCACTTAAATTATCGGGAATATCATACGTGTGTCTTTTTGAATATACAAATTTCATAATATCTATTATTTTCTGTCTATATTCGGGTCGCCGCTTTATAGAAAAATTAAAATTTTTTTTAAAATTAGTGTTTAAAATTTTATAAATTCTCTTAAAATTTTCTTTTGAGAAATATATTGATTCCATTGTTATAATATATTATTTTTTAAATTAAAAAATAATTTACCTTACATTTTATTTATTTCATCAAATAATGTAGGGAGACATAAAAAATAATAGAGGACTTCAAACATTGTTCTAACGGTCCCATATCAATATCCTTTTTATATTTATCATACCCAAAGACATCCACGTCTTTTCCTTTAAAACTTTATTTATTATGAGTAACAATTAAATACCGACTACATTTTTATAATAGATATTTCCTTTGAATTGTAGTAGCCTATTTTAATTATATTATATTTTTTTAATGGTAAAAACTTATAACTCAATGGTCTGAAATTACCGCATATACAATCGGCATTATCTATTGTTTGATTAGCACAATTAACTATTAAAATATATTTAAATTTTTTACTTTCAATTAAATAATCTAAAAAGGGATATATTTCTTTTAATGACCAATGTTGTATAACATCTTTTAAAATACACATATCACCTCCTGTTATATTTTCTTTGTTATTACAAAAATCTAAATGTTTAAAAGTATATTTTGGTTCTGGATATTGTTTTTTATTATATTCAACAACTTTTTTATATGTATCATAACCTGTATATAAAATGTCAAGATTATCATATAATTTTTTACCAATTCTAAAATCCCCACACCCTAAATCTATTACACTCTTAATATTGTAATCGGTAATAAATTTTTTTAACCAGGATATATAAACAACATTAAAATTTAAGGAACTTCCGCCTCCACTACTCCCAGAATAGTTTCCATTATTATTATTTCCCCAAATTTTTTTTTCATAAATTTCTGTAAAAGTATTTTCCATATATATATAGAAATTATTATAATTATGTTAATTGTTATAGACGGTGGAAGAGACTCGCATAAATATAACATATTTTATTTGGTACATATAAAGAGATTATGACAAACAATAAAGATTTATTTAACAAATACAGGCAACACCAAATTGTTTGTTAATAAATGTAAAAATATGTTGATTAAAAAGTTTAATATTTTGATGAACTAATTGAATAGTATTTTGATAGGTGTTATCTAAATTAATAGTATACTGATCATGAGTAGGTTTCATTGTAATATACATAGATAAAAGTGAGTATGTTACCCTTTAATATAATTTGTATAAAGGGGTAGTGATAAAATTTGAAAAAGGATATTAATGTGTGGTACGCAAGTAATCAATTGTTAAAGTAAAGTTTTTCAATTTCTCATTTAAGGTATGTCTCAGTCAATTTTCAGTGAAATGGAGTTGAGTGGATTTTATGCTCGTTGGAATCCTGAAGACCAGGACACTTTCAAGGATATGAACGTTGATTTGTGTGATTCTGTCTTGAAAAAATTGAATGCGACGCACACGGTCTCGGCGTTCTCCTTCCCCGCGTCCAACGTACAGCTTTGGAATCGAACGCCGCGAGTCAAATATTACCAATAATTTTAGACGAACATAAATTTTCTTCGGTAAAACATTATTTAATGATCAACTTAATGAAACTACAAATGATGAAAACAGTATTTATGTATTAAAAGGGAACGAATTTATATGAGGGATATAATTTTCTATAGTTGCCAACTCAAATATATATTGGACATATTTATATGGCGTATAATCTGACCCATCCCACGTTGTTGCGCCGGAAACAGCGGTTAAATCCGAATCTAGGACCTCCCCTGACGGACTTACCAACGAAATAGACAATTTTGACAATTGTGTTAATGGTGCTTTAAATGTTTTAATATCGTCTTCCATATTTATAAAATGCATAAATCCAAGACCAGTATGATGGGCCCCAATCTCGGTAGAGGTGTTTGTGTTTAAATATATTTTTGCGAAGATATTTTTTATATCACCCGTTGTCACTACATTTGACTCATATTCCTCAATACATAAATATAAAAATGGATACTGATAGTCCTTTATGAGTATAGCGGGAATAACAACCCTATTTATTTTTAATGAATGAATATTTTTAAAGGCAGTTTTAATATATAAATTATTACCCCTTTGATTGGATGAATTATTAGAAGGCATCCCGAATCTTACATTTATATTAAATGGCGTATTATCAGCGGGATCCCCCCAAACACAATCACCGGTATCAATTACTAAATTATATTTATTTACTTTAAAATTACCCGAATCTTTTAAAGCGTAAAATAATTGACCAACTTCTTTTTCAAACTTGGTCATAGTCTTATCACGCGTTTCACTCGTTGTAGATTTAACATTATTAAAAACCTTAGAAGAAGATATATTATTGGGAATATATGCTACATTATCATTACTTTCACTACTCGCCGTGTCGCTGTATTCATTAGTAATAAAAGACGCATCTTCATTTTTATTTATTTTCATAAAATTCTGCTCATTAATATTTGATATAGGGGGGTATTCGCGACCATATAGAGATGTCATTTCGGGTTGGGTTAGATGAGTTTCATCAGTATTAGGCACATACTTTTTATTTAAGGACTTTTCGAAATACAACATAAAATATTTAACTGATTTATTAGATAATATAGCAGCCTGTTGTTGCTCGCTAACACCCATAGGTATATTAAACTGATGTCTATTATCGTATACACATTTCATAGACTCTGATATTTTATTTTGGTATTTTTTATTATTTGCTAGTGATATTCCAAATGTAAATTCCACACTTTGGTTAATCTGTTGGCAAATATGTTTATAATTTTCATTCGAAAAAAATATATCAGGCATTATTATTATATTATATCATTTTAATAAAATTTTTTATCTTTACGTTTTATGAAGACGCTTCCAATTATTAAATTTATCAATAAATATTTTAACTCTCTCTTTAACTTCGTCTTTACTATTATATACTTCTAAATCAGTAACTGTTAAACTTTCATTTGTAAATGGATTGGTCTCGTTAAAAATAAGGTGATTATATATGGTGTACTTATCAACAATAATTTCCACTGAGGGTATTTCCAGTGGTTGATTTATAGGCATTAGCATTATAGGGTCCTTAAAAGTGTCAGGAATTTCGATGTCATAAATGTCTTCGGTATCAGCGAGCGTCTGGATTTTATTTTCTATATTTATAGATATTTTTTTTAATAAATCGGTTATAGTATAATCATCCGTTACATTAAAACTGCCATATTCCTCACACGTTTTGTTAAAAGTATCTTTATTATAAAAAAATCTATTCGTTGTCCAACAAGTAATAAACGCTTCGTTTTGAGACAAATTATATAAATTGCTAAAAATGTTAGTAAAAAGCGCGTCTACAATTTGCCAACTACCTAACTCTACCAATTGTAAAATACTAGTTTCTTTAATAAATGATAATTGGGAATATAGTTTATTTGAAAGAAAGGTCTGTAAGATAGTATAATAAGTTTCTATTATTTTAAAATGGTACACCGATTCAGTATCCTTTGTAAAAAATTTATAAAAAACCTTATTAAAACATACACTCTGGTCTAAACAAATTAAATATTTCATTAACAGCATTCTGTTATTTCCCATAGGATAATTTTTTATTTCAGTTATTATATCAGTTATTATACTTACTATGCTATTAATATGATTTGTATATAATGTTATAAAACTATCTGATATATGTGTTTTTAAATCTGTATCAGGATTATTTTGTAGGAAGTTATTAATCATGCTTAATATACGTGTACGGACTTTTGTTTTAAATTTAAATCCGGCACCACTATTATATTTTTCTATACTTATAAAAAGTTTAATATACTCTAATATGAATCGCAACTCATCTTCCTTTATTGATAATATCACGGTTGTTTTGTCGTGAATATTAGTTTTATCTGATCTTAAAATATTTAAGAGAACTGGGGTAAATATCTTTTTAAAACCTGCGTAATTATCACCAATATATGTATAATCATTTGACATATGTGTAAGAGTTTGAATATCGGTCTCAGTAAAATTATCTATATTAAAATTAGTAGTTTTATTAAATAAATCATTTGTTAAAATATTCATTTCCCCTAATTCTGATAATACTGTTTTATACGTGTCTATAGACAAGTTAATATCTGAGTAAGTTTTATTTTTATAAACCTTTTTATAAAATTCTACCGATTCTATATTTATACTAATCATATGAGAAATCCCATTATAAAAAGTTTCAAATAAGTCAAATACAGATGTGTATAGTGGACTCTTACTATTTTGAGTTGTAAATGAGGGAGCTATTAATTTTAAAAAATTATGTATAAGATTTACCTCATACTTATTTAAAATTACATAACTTAATAATTGTTGATTTAAAAAAATTTTTAATTTTTGTGCCTGGTCTGTATATTGTATGTCATATTTAGAATTATACTTCATATTAAAATAATTATTTGATAGACCCAATATAATATTAAAAACTGAATCTTGTTTTATACCGATTTGGTGTTCGGTGAAAAATAATTTGTGATTGATTAAAAAATCTAAGAATGTATCATTAAAAAGTGAGTTGGGAAAATTTGTTATATCAGTATGATATATAAATTTCCCTATAATAAAATCTGCTATTCGTTTACATATATAATTATCTACAGCGGACATATTATCCTTATAAATAAAATGGAATTTATCTAAGAGCAATTTTGTATTTTTATAGAGAACTGTTTTATTATCATAATTATAATCAATTTCGCTAAAAATCAAGGTTGTTATATCTTCATTATATGTCACTTCTCCACCAGAATTATTAACTAAATTATCCATAAATTTTTTATCTATATCAGACAATACATTATTCATGATATGTATATTATAATATCAGCTTTTTTTTATATTTTTATTATATAAAGATGTTATATTATTCTATAATATTTTTGGTAATTTTTATTTTAATAATTATCTATCTGTATAACTATTTAGGTTTTGAAAAATTCGTTCAAACCCCCGGATATGTTGAGACGTCGGGTGGGTATAAAAACTTAATCGATACGATCGCAAAAAAAACCGAAGATTTAAAAAATACCTCTTCTGAAACCAAACTGACTGTAACATTTTTTGATAATAAGGAATTATACAGTATTCTAATAAATGGTTTAAATATGAAAACATATAATCCTAAAGAAAATTTACAGGATGATTTTGGGTTAGCGGCGGTGAATTATAGAGACGATAAGACTATTTTTACCCGAGCAGTTACAGGGGCTATTAATGTTTCGTGCGAGCTCTTACAGCAAAAACAAGATTATAGATATGTATCAAAGTGTGTTAATACTATTAAGGGTATTGATGGAGCCGCGAAAATTCATAATTTACTTATAAAAGCGTATAAATACACAACATTACCAAAATATACATCAAACCGGACAATTAACCCTTATTTAGTTAGCAAACTAAATAAAAATATTAATAAAATTATCACCGCGGGTAGAAGAATCTTCCTGGCGGAATCCAATACATGTAAATGTAAATCAGAACAAGATATACAAGTACTCCAAAATACTTTAAGAGGTTTTATAGAAATGGATATAAATATTCAAGGACAGATATCAAGTATAGAAGCTACTTTAAATGCGTCTAAAATGACAGTCCCGGCGTTTATGTCAAATTTACCGGGTTTTAACATTCCCAAACCAGCGGCATTTAATACTAAATTAATAGATAATTTAAAACTTTTATACCAGCAAAAAGAAGAATTAGGGGGTCGTATTATTCAAATTAAAAAAACAATTGGAGACGCTCAAAAAACTACAGCGGATGAATGCCAACCGTGTTAACGAAGTCTTAATACTAAATGAAGGGTTGACTCTTTTTGAATATTATAATCAGATAAAGTCCTTCCGTCTTCAAGTTGTTTTCCAGCAAAAATTAACCGTTGCTGGTCAGGGGGAATACCTTCTTTATCCTGGATCTTTTGTTTAACATTATCGATTGTGTCGCTAGGTTCTACATCAAGTGTAATTGTTTTTCCAGTTAGTGTTTTTATGAAAATCTGCATATACTATAAAGATATATATTATTAAATTCTTTAAATAATTTTAATCTAATTCGCTTGAATCACTGGATTCAACGGAGTTTGTGTCTGTAGAAGTTTCTTCGTCGGTGGACAAAGATAGATTAGATGTATAGGCCCTTTCTTTAAAAACATATTTAGAACGTTTAGTCGCCGCAGGTTTAGTTGAAGACTTATATGTTTTTTGTTCAGTTTCGCGCTGTTTTAAATAATTTTCGAGTGTTCGTTTTTTTATTTTAACTTTTTTAACATTTTTTTCACCAATAATTTTAAAGGCTTTGTGGTAATCGGACATACTTAATTCACCAGTGCTGTATGAAAAATCGCTAACTTTATTAACATCAAAGCGTTCATGATTACCATACGATTGTAAAAATGATTCAGGTTCTTTATAAATACTCAAGGCCCTGTTATCTATATTTTTAAAAAGATGCTGGGTTTTTTTATGAATATTGTCTTTGTTGTACGCTAATTTCCCCTTAGCATATTCGGAAGAAGTCATTAATTTACCATAACCATTATCAAAACTGGAATTGTTTATTTTTTTTTGCTTTTCAAATTCGGCGTTAAAATTTTTTCGCTTAGTATAGTCATCATCGTGTTGGTTAACCCGAAACTCTGGTGATTTTTGCTCCTGTTGTTTACAAAATAATAAAAATTCATTTTCTAATTGTTCACAACTTTTTTGATCCTGACAATTCTGAAATTGAATTTTAATATAGTTGTAAGCGTTTTGAACAATACGCATTTTTTTTTCAGAACCACCTTTATCTGGGTGATAGCGTAAGACGAGGCGGTGATAGTTTTTTTTTAAAGTTTTTATATCTGGGGCATATGGATTAATTCCTAAAAGTTCATACGGGTTGATAACACTGTCAGTATTCATATTTACTATATTTAATATAAATCTCTTTAATATTAAGAATATACAAACATATATAAATTAATATTTTTTTTAATTATATATTTACGACTATAATTTATTGCGCATATATTAATAGTTCTTAAAAAAAATAACACTTAGTATAATATAGATGCTAATAAGATTGTTTTATAAACCGTTAATTAGTAAAATACATAATACCCGAAATATTGTAAGCACTTGTAGTGATACAGGGATAAATACATATGGCATACATTCGCCCAAAAAGGTATTTCATAAT